>JAEEGJ010017190.1_pt1 | contig 16416 bp, 12 predicted proteins | sample 8958761 | NCBI WGS metagenome assembly JAEEGJ01 (sample SAMN16246546, study PRJNA631951) | gut metagenome | biome: gut microbiome; feature: rumen; material: RS-attached | host: Bos | place: Iran: Karaj | collected 2018-10
CCCCCCTTCTCCGCGAAAGAAAGAAGACGATGGTTGCATCGTCTTTTTTTTCGGGGTATGGCGCAGTCCGGCTAGCGCACCTGCTTTGGGAGCAGGGGGTCGAAGGTTCGAATCCTTTTGCCCCGACTTGAAAATCAAGGAGTTACAAGAGACTGTGACTCCTTTTTCGTTTCATGATGGAAAATTTGCCCATAATTTGCCCATACGTTTCCAAAATTTTTATAAATTTGCACGCTTTATTGTATAATAGGGATCAAGGCGTTCCTTGGTCGTAAAACAAATTGAAATGGAAAACAACGAACAACTGACTCAAAACCCTGCCCTCGAGGAAGGTGGTGAGAATGCAACGACGACGAAGGCTCCCAAGAAGGCCATCGACGGTAACGAAAAAAAGAAGATTGTCAAACTGATTCAGCCCAGCATCCTGCCCGCAAAGGTGAGGATCGAGGTCGCCACCCTCGTGGCCGAAACAATTGCCGAGGCGGCTCCCGTGGCCGACGAGGTGATGCCCGAGATGGTGGACGTCGCCGAGCCTGACGAGGAAGAACTGGTGGAAGACAATTCCGATCTTGACGGTCTCAACAAACTGCAACTTGTGGAGATGCTCGAGGAACTCGTGCAAGACTCCGATGTCCAAAACATCAAGGACAAGGTTGCGGCTATCCGTCTCCATTTCAATAAGTTGAACAAGGAAGACCTGGACAACGAACTCGACCAGTTCCTCCAAGGTGGTGGCGAGGCCGAGAGCTTCCAACATACGGAAGACCCTGTCGAACAGCGATTTAATGCCGCGTTCGGCATCTTCAAGGCCAACCGCGCCAAACAAAACGAGGACATGGAGAAACAAAAGGTGGAGAACCTGGCCAAGAAGCAAGCCATCCTCGATGAGCTGAAGGAAATCATTGCTTCCGACGACTCGCTGAAGAAGACCTACGATGACTTCCGCGGCCTGCAAGACCGCTGGAAAGAGATTGGTCCCGTGCCAGCAGCCGAGAACTCCAACCTTTGGAACAACTACCACTTCCTCGTGGAGAAGTTCTTCGACAAGGTCCGCATCGGCCGCGAACTCCGTGACCTCGACATGAAGAAGAACCTCGACGCCAAGATCGAGCTCTGCGAAAAGGCTGAGGAACTTCTCGATGAGAAGTCCATCACCAAGGCCTTCAAGGCCCTGCAGAAGCTGCATGAGGAATGGAAGGAAGTCGGTCCTGTGCCACAGGAAAAGAAGGATGAGATTTGGGAACGCTTCAAGGCGGCTACCGACAAGATCAACCAGATCCGCCGTGAACATTACGCCCAGATCGAAGGCGAACAATCCGCTAATCTCGAAGCCAAGAAGGCACTGTGCGAAAAGGCTGAGGCTCTCATCGCCGAAGATTACACCAGTGTCAATGCTTGGCAGAAGAAGTCGACCGAACTCTCCGAGATCTTTGGTGTGTGGAAGACCGTGGGTCCCGCCAGCAAGAAAGACAACGAGGAAATCTGGCAGCGCTTTCGTGGCGCCATGGATGCTTTCTTTGCCAAGAAGAAGGAATTCTTCGCTGGCTTGAAAGACAGACAAACGGAAAACCTCGAACGGAAGACCCAACTCTGCATCGAAGCCGAGGCTCTGATGGAGTCGACCGAATGGAAGAACGCCACCGAGCAGATGAAGAAACTCCAGGAAGAATGGAAGACTATCGGTCCTGTGCCGAAGCGTCATGCCGACAAGATTTGGAAGCGTTTCCGTGCCGCTTGCGACACTTTCTTCACCCGCAAGAACGAGCACTTCAGCGGTCGTCGCACTGAGGAAGAAGCCAACCTGGCTGCCAAGAAAGCCTTGCTTGAGGAAATCAAGGCCTTCCAAGTCGGCCCGAACCGCAACGAGAACATGGATGCCATCAAGGCGTTCCAGAAGCGTTGGATCGAAATCGGCTATGTGCCGATGAAGCACAAGGATGCCATCAATAAGGAGTACCGCGAGCTCATCGACGGTTTCTTCGATACGATGCGCAAGAACCAAAACGAGGCTTCGACCAACGAGTTCCGTGAGATGATGGAGGGCTGGAAGGACGACCCGAACGCCAACGACCGTGTGCGTCGCGAACGCAACACCTTGCAGACCCGCATCCAGAAGCTGCGCGACGAAATCGCTGCCATGGAGAACAACATTGGTTTCTTCTCCAACAGCAAGAACTCAGAGCTGATGCGTGCCGAGTATGAGAAGAAGATCAACAAGGCCAAGGAAGACCTCAAGGTCCTCGAGGACAAGCTGAAGATCGCAGAGGAATGATCCCACGGCAATGAAGCCAACAAAAAAGCACCTCGCATTCGGGGTGCTTTTCTTTTTGTCAAAGCGAACTAAAAAAAAGCACCTCAAACGAGGTGCTTTTTTGGTTTTATCCAAATCTTCTGGATTAGAAGTTCAGACGGAGGTTCAAAGCAGCTGACCAAGTGGAGTAGGTGCTAGCCATGGTGTTCCACGTAGGATCCGTGAACTGGTAGGTGTAAGGCTCTTCATCGGTGCCCTTACCGTTGAGTTTCAGGATGTCGCTGCTGCTGAGTTGCTGCATGTTGCCCCAGCCTCTGTAGAACAGGTTGGCGAGGTTCTTCACGTCGATACCGGCGCTGATGCTCGGACCAGCTTTGAACTTGTAGGTTCTCTCATACTTGAAGTTGAAGGTGTGTCTCCAAGGAGCCACAACGGCACCACGCTCTGCATAGTGACCACGGTGAGCGCTCAAGTACTTGTCGGCGTTGATGAAGTCGTTGAAGGCAGCCTTGTTGTCATCGCTGGCGAAAGGCATATCCTTAAGTTCGCTCTCGGTGGGGATGTAAACCAAGCTGTTCGAACCGCCGTCACCATTCACATTGCTGGTCATGGTGTAGCTGTAACGGGTGTAGCTGTAGTTGCCAATGTAGCAGTGGTTGAAACCTTCGTAGTAGAGGCCGATGGTCTCAGTGGTGTGCTGACCCGTAGCCCAGGTCCAGCCAGCGTTGAAGAGGACGCGGTTGGGAGAGACATAGCTGCTGTAGCCGAGTTCGTGGGCGTTGGAGCCGTTCACGCCGAAAGCGTTGGTGCTGAAGGCGGAGGTGACTTGGTCGCCGATACCATCGGTGATGTTCTTACCCTCTGCATAGGTGTAGGCAGCCATCAGGTTGAGACCGCACTTGAAGTCCTTGCTCAACTGACCAGTGACGCTGTAGTAGTAACCGTTGTTGTCGGTGTTGGTGATATAATAAGGAGTGACGGCTTTGCCAAGTGAGTTGGTGATACCTTCGCTCTTCCAGCTCCATCTCTTGTCGGGTTCGCCAGGCAGTTGGATGTCGTCGCCACGGACGATACCGAGCTTGGTGACGGCCACGGTGGTGATGTCCTTGTTGTAGATGCCTTCAACAGTGGCTTTGATGCCGCCAGGAATCTCGGCGTCGAAGGCCAAGCTGCTCTTCCAGGTCTGAGGCATGTGGAGGTTCTTGTCCATGATGGTGGTCGACTGAGGAGCGGCCAGATCGGCGGGCAAGTTCTCGGTGCCGAAGAGGGTGGCGTGGTTGGCGATGATGTCGTTCACGTTAGAGTAGAAGTTGATGTCGGTGTCTTCAGCATTGGCGTTGATGTACTGATACTGCATGCAGTTGGAGTTACCCACGGTGGAGACGATCCACACGAAAGGCAGACGGCCAGTGTAGAGGCCCGAACCGCCGCGGACGATGTACTTACGTTCGCCAGTGAGGTCCCAATTGAAGCCCAGACGAGGTGAGAAGTTCACGCGAGCCTTAGGCATGTCGGCAGTCGACAGACCGTACATGGTGTTGCCTTCACCGTCAGCGATGCTGTGGTGGTTGCCTTCTTCGTCGTTCCAACCTTCAGCAAATTCCTTGTTGTAGTTGTAGCCGGAGATGGAAGGATAGTAAGGCATTTCGACGCGGAGACCGAGGGCGAGTTTGAAGCGCTCGCTGAGGGTCATTTCGTCCTGCAGATAGAGGGAGCCTTGCATGTAGTTGAAGGAAGGATAAACCTGCTTCGGGTTGCCACCTTCACCGTCACGGTTGTTACCGAAGGTGATGGCGAAAGCCGTCGGGTTGGCCTTGTTGACGAAGTCGTCCCAGCTATTGTAGACATAGTAGCCAGCGCCGCCTTGCATGTAACCATTCTTGGTGTTGTCGAACTCGAACTGGCCACCGAGGGTGAAGTTGTGGATGCCGGTGAGGTAGCTCACTTCGTCGGTGACAACGGCAGTGTTCACTTCACGGAGGTTACCATAGGTGAACGGGTCGGGACCGAAGCTGGTGTAGACAGCCTTGGTTTCGGCAACGCCGTCGCCATCGGTGTCGAGGTTCTCAAGAATATCGACGGTGGGGAAGAGGTCGCCCACGAAGCTACGGGGCTCATACTGGCGCGAATAGGTGGCACGCAGCATGTTGTTGCCGCGACCGCTCAGGAAGCTGTGGTTCCATTCGGCAGCGACGGAGCTGAAGTTCTGCTCTTGGAAGTAACGGTTGCTCTCGAAATACAGAGCGCAGTCCGAAGTACGGCCGTAGGAGTTACGGTTGTAGGGGTTCGGGACGATGGGGTTCACCGAGTTGGAAGGAGCCGATGAATACTTGTTCTTCACCAAGCTGTAACGGATGTTGAACTTGTTGTTGTCGTTGATGTTCCAGTCCAAACGGGCAAGCAACTTGAGGTCAGGTGTGCTAGCGCTATAGTTCTGATAACGACCGGGATCGTAACCGTAGGTCTTCATAAGGTAGTTCTTCATCATGTCCATTCTCTCGACGGTAGGACGGCTGTATTGCGTGCCGGCACCCCAAACGTCATCCTCGCTCTCGCGGGCGAAGTGGGTCTGACCGGGGTCAACGTCGCTCTGGTACTCGAAGTTCACGAAGTAGAACAACTTGTCCTTCACAATGGGACCACCGACGCTGACGCCGACAGTGTTGTCCAAAGACTCGCTGAGCTTCAGGCGATCGGGGAAGTTGCCGAACTCGTCTTTCTTACCGAACTTGGTGCCCATAAGACCGTCGTTGGTGTAGTAGTCATAGATGCTCACGTGAGTGGTGTTGGTACCGCTCTTGGTGACGGCGTTGATGGAACCACCGGTGAAGCCACTGTGACGCACATCGAAAGGAGTGATGTTGATGGTCATGGCCTCAAGAGCGTCCAACGAGATGGGGCTACCGCCAGCAGGCAGGTTGCCGCCAATACCGAAGGCGTTGTTGAAGGCAGCACCGTCGACGGTGACATACGACGAACGGTAGTTACCACCGCCGATGGCCAGACCATTGGAGGTGGCAGCAGCCTGAGGCGTTAGGGCCAACACATCGTTCAAGCTACGGCTGATGGTGGGCAGGGTAGTGATCTGCTCGTTGTTGATGGCCGTGGTTGCACCGGCACGGTCGCTGTCCATGCCATTAGAGATGGCATCGGCCACAACGGCGACTTCGCCCAGACCGACAGCCTCTTCATTCAGGCGGACGTTGATGATCTTGGTCTCACCCAGGGTGGCGGTGACACCTTCTTGCTTCACCGTCTGGAAGCCCACCATACGCACCTCGATGGTGTAGGGGCCGCCGGGACGGATGTTGAGCAAACGGTAGGTACCGTTGGCATCGGCCACAGCATAGTACTGTGAACCCGAAGGCGTGTGTGTGGCAACGATAGTGGCGCCCGGAAGCGTACTCCTATTGTTGTCTGTGATTTTTCCACTGATGCTCGAAGTGGTCACCTGGGCCATCAAGCTAATGGAGGCAATCATAGCCACGAAAAAAGTAAGTAACTTTTTCATAGATAATAATTTAATGTTAGTAATTAAGTTAATTGTATTCGTTGTATTTTGCTCGTTTTCCGTTTTTTGTCCAAACTATAAGACCGTGCAAATATAAGGCATTCATTTGAATTGCAAAGCCATTATTCAATAAACAAATTCCGTTTTTTTAGAAAAAAAATCAACATGTTTTGTTCATATCTTATAAGGATTTGATTTTGTTAGGATTGAAAATGGGTAGGAGGGGATAAAAGGGGAAACGGGCCGCACCTTATTTATAATAAATCGCCAACTTGTGGCGTTTTTTGGTCAAGTTCTCGTTTTTTTTCCTTATTTTTGAAGCCCCAAACAAAAACTACTATGAACAGAATTTCAATAATGGCTTTGTTGGCTGCCTTGATGCTTTGCTTCAGTGCTTGCGACAATCCTGTCTCCAAGCAGTTCAATGCCATGCAGGAGGAAATCACTACCATCGAAACCAAAATCAATGAAATCACGGATTGCGATGAGCTGCAGATGATGAACTTCGCCATTCTCGGCCTGCGTTCCGATATGGATAACTACCGCCAGGAGTCGGACATGACTGAGGATGAAATCGGAAAGCTGGACGATATGATCGACAAACTCGAAGCCACCTGGAATGGCAAATGGGTTTCTCTTGGCTGCAAAGGCAACCTCGTGGAAGGCGAGTTCGATACCTCGGGCGAGGAGGCTGGCGACTTCGATTATAATGTCTTGTGAGTTGAACTTTTTTGCTATCTTTGCAAAGATTAATACCTAATTGTTATGGCATTCTTTTATCGACATAATCCAAAGAAATTCAATTACATACCTCGTTACTACAACCCAGAAGAGCAGGCATGGGAAGAGAAAAAGGCTGCTGCCGGCCTCGATTCCAAGCTGACTCACGAGGAACAGCTCCGTGCCCAAATGCGGAGTAAATGGGGTGCCAAGAAGAACGAGGAGACCAAGGCTGAACAACGTGCCAAATTGATTCGCCGAATCGTGTTGGGCGTCTTTGTCGCTTTTCTATTCTATTTCATTTTCTGCACGCCGCTGATGACCAATATCGTGCGCGGATTGACGGGAAGATAGACTATGCTGGATGTCATCAAGTTGCTGCCCGACAGCGTCGCCAACCAGATTGCGGCTGGTGAGGTGATCCAACGTCCTGCGTCAGCTGTCAAAGAGCTGATGGAGAACGCATTGGATGCTGGTGCCACCCAGATTGACTTGGTCGTGAAAGACGCTGGCAAGTCGATGATTATGGTCGTCGACAATGGCTGTGGTATGTCGGAAACCGACGCCCGCCTGTGCTTCGAGCGGCACGCCACCTCCAAGATCAGCAAGGCAGAGGACTTGTTTGCCATCCGCACCATGGGCTTCCGTGGTGAGGCCCTGGCTAGCATCGCAGCCATCGCTCAGGTGGAGCTGAAGACGCGACGCAAGGAAGACGAGGTGGGGGTGAAGATCGTCAACGAAGGCTCGGTGGTCAAGGAACAAACGCTTGTGCCGATGCAACCAGGCACGACGTTTACGGTGAAAAACCTGTTTTACAATGTGCCTGCTCGGCGCAACTTTCTCAAGTCGCCTCAAGCCGAGATGCGTCACATCGTAGAAGAGTTCACCCGTGTCACGCTGATGAACCCCGAGATAGGCTTTACCTTGACCAGCGATGGCAAGGAGGTCTATCATCTGTATCCAGGTAACCTCAAGCAACGCATCATGGGGCTGTTTGGGAACAACTATGAGGAGAAACTGCTGCCTGTCCGACAAGAGGCTGAGCGTGTTCGTATTGAAGGCTATATCGTCAAGGCGGAATATGCCAAGAAGACTCGTGGCGAACAGTATTTCTTTGTCAACAAGCGTTTTATCAAGCATGCCTACCTGCATCATGCCATCGAGAATGCCTTCATGGAGATGATTCCTAAGGACAGTTTCCCAGGGTATTTCTTGAATATTGAGGTGGACCCATCCGACATCGATATCAATATACATCCAACAAAGACAGAAGTCAATTTCTTGGATGTCAAGCTGGTGTATGCCATCCTTCATGCGGCGGTGCGCAAGGCCATCGGCCAACACAACCTCTCTCCAATGATCGACTTCGACGAGTCGGCCGACCTGAACAACGATTTCGGCAAGGCCATGAGCATGTCGACGCCCTTGGCCATTCCCAACATCCCGATTGACCCGAACTTTAACCCCTTCAGAAAGGAGTCGGCACCGCGTGAGTCGCATTGGGAAGGCTCATATCAGCCGCAACGGAAAGAACCTTTGGGCGACTGGCGCCTGCTTTATGGTGAACGTACGGATTTGCCCACCGAGTCTTTTGAACAGAAAGAGGAGTCTCAACCGAAATGCCAGTATCTGCAAGCGAACCAGTCGTATATCGTTACCGCGGTGAAGTCGGGACTGATTGTCATCGACCAGAATCTGGCCCATACGAGGATCCTCTTTGAGAAATACCTTAAGGAGCTTGAGAACCATGACGGGGCTTCGCAGCAGGAGCTGTTTCCCCAAGCATTGTCGCTCAACGTGAACGACGCCTCGTTGTTGAAGGAGATGCTGCCCGAGTTGGAGAACCTTGGTTTTGTGTTGGAACAAGCCAATCCGACCACCTTTATGATCAATGGCACGCCTTCCGATGCTGCAGGCTGCGATGCGGTAGCGTTGCTCGAACAGATTTTGGACAACTATAAAATCAACCGCACCGACTTGCAGTTGGATCGCAAGTTGAACCTTGCCAAGACCATGGCGGCGCAACTCTCCATTAAGGCACAAACGAAACTGTCGGAGGTAGAGATGCAAAACCTTGTCGACCAACTGTTTGCATGCAATGTGGCCGAGATTGCGCCTAACGGAAAAAAGATTTATGTGATTTTAAATATGGAGGATATTTTTAAATGAGTGAACAATACAGTCCTACTGGTTTTAGGGTACTACCACCTGTGGTGAAACACCTGCTGATTATTAACGCGATTCTGTTTTTGGCGACATTCACCTTAAACCGCTTTAATATTGATTTGTCCGATTATTTGGGCTTGCATTTCTTTTTGGCCAAGGACTTCATGCCCTATCAGTTGTTTACCTATATGTTCATGCATGCCAACTTCGAGCATATCTTCTTCAATATGTTCGCCTTGTGGATGTTTGGCAACACGTTAGAGAACATTTGGGGATCGAAGCGTTTCCTGTTGTTTTATATCATCTGCGGTTTGGGTGCTGCAGTGAGTCAGGAAGTGGTGCAATTCATTGATTTTGAAATGCGGACGGACTGGCAGGGCTTGGCCATCTTGAATGATGGTATGAGGGAGGTGCTGAACACCTGGAATACTGTGGGCGCATCGGGTGCGGTCTATGGCCTCTTGCTTGCCTTCGGCATGCTGTTCCCCAATTCGCGCATTTACCTGTATTTCTTGTTCCCTATTAAGGCCAAGTGGTTCGTTATCGGTTATGCGGTCATCGAATTGCTCAGTGGCTTCTTCACCAGTGGCAATGTCGCTCACTTTGCTCACTTGGGCGGCATGCTGTTTGGCTTGATTCTGATTTTGATTTGGAAAAAGAAAGGAAAGCTTTACGGTGAACGAGGGTTTTAAAGGATATGGTTTTAGGCGTCCCAGCTTCGGCGGGTCGATGAAGGGGCTTTTCAAGGAGAATCCTGTACTGAAATGGCTCCTCATCGTCAACGTGGGCATTTGGATTATGGTGGCCTTCGCCAACCTTTTCCTGTGGCTCTACAAGTCGCCGGGTACCAATCTTTTGGTGAAGTGGCTCTCGGTGCCCGCCGATTGGACGGAGCTCATCCGAAAGCCTTGGACGATTGTGACCTACATGTTCCTGCACGAACGTTTCTGGCATCTGTTTTTCAACGTGTGGATGCTTTGGTTCGGTGGGATGATCTTCACGCGGTTCCTGTCGCAGAAACAGCTGGCTTTGACTTACGGTCTGGGTGGCCTCGTGGGAGCTTTGTTCTTCGTGTTGGCCTATAACCTGTTTCCTGTTTTCGAGACTGCGAAATACACTGCCGTAGCTATGGGTGCCTCAGCTTCGGTGTTGGCTATCTTGGTGGCGGCTGCGACCTATAAACCCGATTATGGACTCAATCTCTTGCTCTTCGGCCAATTGAAGTTCAAATGGCTGGCCATCGCATTTGTGGTCATCGATTTGTTGAGCATCTCGGCCGAGAATCCTGGCGGGCATATCGCACATTTGGGAGGTGCTTTGTTTGGCTTCGTGTATGGCTTCATCCTTAGGAAAAGCCTTGGACAGCCCTCCGAATCCAAACGTAAACAGCGCAAGCCCAAGATGGAATACACGCCTTACGAGGAAATCCACGACGAGCCTCAAGCACCGCGTTCGGATGAGGATTATAACCGTCAAAAGGCTGAAAAAGAACGTGATGTGGATGTCATCTTGGACAAGATCGCCAAGGACGGCTATGCCAGTCTGACGGCTGAGGAAAAGGAGTTTTTGTTTAAAAACAGCAGATGATATGTCGAGCAAGGAGAGAAAACCAAGGAGCTTTTTCGGCAAGATGATTGTCTTCATCTTGGCGGTCTTGGCTGTTATCGGTGTGATTGCCATGGCTTTGAGCGTTGCCAATGCATACGTCAACCCTAATGATTTCATTTGGACGACTGTCTTTGGCTTGGCATTTTGGGAGATTCTCATCTATAATGTGGTGGTTTTCTTGCTCTTGTTGTTGATGTGGTCGAACAAGATTTGGATTTCGGTGGTGGCCTTGCTCATCGCCATTCCAGGTATCAGCAAGTCCTTTTCTATCGGTTCGAAAAGTAAGGCCGAAAATAGCATCCGAGTCATGAGTTACAACGTCCACGATTTCAGACACGTTGACGGAGTGACGGAAAAGGAGCAATTCGCCAATCAGGTGATAGCTATGGTTCGTGAGCATGCGCCCGACATCTTGTGCTGCCAAGAGTTTTCTCAGTTCAAGTCGGGTGTGTCGCGCCCCCAATGCATCGAAGACTTTGCGAAAGAAGCGGGATTCCAGTATATCTATTTCAATCGAAAGACTAATTATGGTGGTAATGTGATTTTTTCGAAGTATCCTTTGACCAAAGTGGCAGAGGATTCTGGCTTCGGCAAGGGGAACACATACGGTGTGATGGTCTCAGTGGATGCAGGAGAGAAAGGCAAGTTCCACGTGGCCAACGTGCATCTGCTCTCTTATATGATTACGGATAGCGAAATCGATGTCCTGACCAACGCATCCGAACGGCAGAACTTGGATACGATAGGGAAGACGGTGCTCCACAAATTGAGTTTTGCTTTCCAAAAACGTAGCGAAGAGCTTCAGACGGTATTGAACGGGATGCCGCCTGTGGGAGGTCCTATTATCATCTGTGGCGATTTCAACGAACCTCCGTTGTCTTACAACTACCGCCAGATGCAGAAGGCGGGCTTTGTTGACACCTTCACCAAGGTGGGCTTTGGCATCAAGCCGACATACGCCGGCAAACTGCCGTTGCTTCGCATCGACTATGTTTGGGCTAACGACGGTGTGAAACCGCTTGCATTTGAACGACATAAATACAAGGCATCGGACCATTATCCAATAATGTTAGATTTTGCAATTCAATAACACCTAATATATATTTATCGGCTGCCTCGGTGCTTCGATGCTTCGACAAGCTCAGTACTCAGCAACCTGTGACAGCCCTAAACTGAATAACTGAACAACTAATAACTGATAAAAATGACATTAATCAAATCAATATCCGGCATTCGTGGTACCATTGGCGGCCAGCCGGGCGACAACCTTACGCCAATCGACATGGTGAAATTCACCGCTGCTTTTGTCAAATTCGTGCAACATCATAAAGGGGTGAAACGTCCCAAGGTCGTGGTCGGCCGCGATGCCCGTCTCTCGGGCTTCCTTGTGAACCAAGTGGTATGCGGCACACTGCAAGCCATGGGCGCCGATGTGCTTGACATCGGGTTGAGCACGACACCTACGACCGAAATCGCCGTGACTGGCTTGAAGGCCGATGCTGGCATCATCCTCACTGCCAGCCACAATCCTGCACAGTGGAACGCCTTGAAGCTCCTCAACGAGAAGGGCGAGTTCATCTCCGCCGCCGAAGGCGCATGGCTGCTCGACGTTGCCGCCAAGGATGACTTCGATTTTGTCCCGATTGAGGAAATCGGCAGCTATCAGTTGATTGACGGCTGGATGGACAAGCATGTAGACATGGTGTGCCAACTGCCTTTGGTCAACAAGGAGGTGATCGAGAAGGCCAACTTCAAGGTGGCCGTGGATGCGGTCAACTCGACGGGTGGCATCGCCATCCCAAAGATGTTGCGCGCACTCGGTGTGAAGGAGGTGCTGGAACTCAATTGTGAGCCTACGGGTAAGTTCGCCCATACTCCCGAACCGTTGGCGCAGAACCTCACCGACATCTGTCGCTATGTCAAGGAGCAGGGATGCGACTTTGGCGTGGTCGTCGACCCTGACGTCGATCGTCTGGTCTTCGTCAAGGAAGACGGTGAATTGTTTGGCGAGGAATACACTTTGGTCTCGGTGGCCGACTTCATCCTGAAGTATACGCCTGGCCCGACGGTGAGTAACCTGTCTTCAACGCGTGCTTTACGTGACGTGACGCAAAAACATGGACAGCAATATTTTGCCGCTGCCGTGGGTGAGGTCAACGTGGTGGAAAAGATGAAAGAAGTAGGTGCCGTCATCGGTGGTGAAGGTAACGGTGGTGTCATCTATCCTGAGCTGCACTATGGCCGTGATGCCCTCGTTGGCACAGCTTTGTTCTTGACCCAATTGGCTGAGAAGAAGGTGAAGTGCTCTGAACTGAAGAAGGAATATCCTGCCTATTTCATGTCGAAGAACAAGATCCAGTTGACGCCTACCACTGATGTGGATGGCATCCTGGCCAAGTTCGCTGAGAAGTTCAAGGACGAGCAGGTGACCACCATCGACGGTGTGAAGATTGATTTCGAGGAAGGCTGGGTGCATCTGCGCAAATCGAACACTGAGCCAATCATCCGCATCTATAGCGAAGGCAAGACCGAGGCCGAAGCTGATCGTTTCGCCAATATGATACTGGAAGAAGCTAAAAAGATGGTGTAAATAAGTCGGTGCTTCGACAGGCTCAGCAACCTAGGTCCCTGAGCCTGTCGAAGGGCCGGCCATAGGAGTAAAACAAATGAAAAGAGGATTCGGAAGCGACAACCATTCGGGCATTTGTCCCGAGGTGATGGAAGCCATTGCCCGCGTGAACAAGGACCACGCTGTGGCATACGGCGATGATGAATATTGTGCCGCCACGGAGGCCAAGTTCCGTGAGCAGTTTGGCGAGCAGGCGAGGGTGTTCCTCGCCTTCAACGGCACGGGATGCAACACTTTGTGCATCGATGCCATGGCCAACTCTCATGAGGCCGTAGTCTGTGCCGAGACTGCCCATATCAATGTGGACGAATGCGGTGCACCCCAACGTATCGTGGGCTGCCGCCTGCTGACGGTCGACACTCCCGACGGCAAGTTGACTCCTGCTTTGATCAAGACTCGTCTGCATGGCTTCGGCTTTGAGCACCACTCGCAGCCCAAGGTCATTAGCATCACTCAGCCAACGGAATTAGGCACCTTGTACACATTGGACGAAATCAAGGCCATCGTAAGTCTAGCAAGGGAATACAACATGTACGTCCACATCGATGGCGCCCGCTTGGGCAACGCCGCTGTGGCATTGGGTTGTACCTTCAAGGAGATGACCACCGACTTGGGCGTGGATGCCGTCTCGTTTGGTGGCACCAAGAACGGCCTGATGATGGGGGAGGCAGTGGTGCTTCTCAATCCCAGCATTTGTCCCGACTTCAAATACCGCCGCAAGCAGGCCATGCAACTCTGCTCAAAGATGCGTTTCATTGCCACCCAATTCGATGCTTATTTCGAGAACGACCTTTGGAGACGCAACGCCGAGCATTCCAACAAGATGGCGCAGTTGCTCTATCAGGCGGTGAAGGATATTCCTGGCGTGAAGGTCGTCTATCCCGTGCAAGCCAACGGCGTTTTTGCCCAGTTGCCTCGCAAGGTCTGGAAGGAACTACAGAACCATTATTTCTTCTATGACTGGGATGAAGATGCCGATGTCGTTCGCTGGATGTGTGCGTTTGATACGACGGAGGAAGATATTAAAAAATTTGTTGAAACTTTGAAGCAATTGATTAAAGCCTAATCAAAGCAGTAAATAGCCCACAACTGGCCCCAAGAAGATAGCTATGTAAACCAAAGTAATCCAAGGCTGATACTCCACGTAAAACTGCTTGAAGGTCAGACTCCAAGGATGCTTGATAAGCACCCAACCGAAGAGGTCGAAAACGATACAGATGAAGACCCAGATTGCCCCTGTTGTTAAGGCTTCGGTCAGAGTGGGGTCGGGGAGGGCTCTCATATAGAGCCAGCCGAACAAGGAAAAGAAAATGATGTTGTAAAGAGGATGCCAGGGTTTGGTCTTCTCATAGCCTTCGCCCATGCCAGGCCCCTCTTTCATCGAGCTGTATTTCAGCACGATAATGTTAAAGATGGTGTGCAGGATTCCGATAAAGGTCACCACGAAATAGGCCACCCAGAACCATAGCATGGACATCCCGAAGTTTTGCATGGTTGTTGGGCTTTATTCCACCATGATCTTCAGGATCTCGACGTCGGTCTCCTTCATGCCGAGACGGCCGAGGCAGCCGATGTGGTCGATGGTTTCTTCGACGTCCTTTCCGATGATGCCGTCGCCACCGAGGAGGTTGCAGCCCTGTTTGCTCATCTCGTAGCCGAGGATGCCTGCCTCTACGGAGAGAGCGATCTTGCCGGCACATGAGGGCTTGGCGCCATCGCAGACGATGCCAGCGGCCATGCCCAAGGCGTTTTCGAGGGTGTGCTCGATGATGCTGAGAGGTTCACCCATGAGGTAGGCGATGCCACAGCCCGAGGCGCAGCCTGCACTGACGGCACCACAATATGCTGAAAGTCTACCGATGCCAGTCTTCTGGTGGATGGCAACGAGGTTCGACAAGGCCACGGCACGAATCGTGCGTTCCTCGTCGATGTTGTATTCTTCAGCGTAGGCGAGGATGGGCAGGCTGACCGTCATGCCTTGGTTGCCGCTGCCCGAGTTGATGATGACGGGCATCTCGCAACCGCTCATACGGGCGTCGCTACCTGCCGCAGCCCAAGCACGGGCTTTGATTCTCACGTCTGTCCCGAAGCTCAATATGGTGCTGCCGATGTTGGCGCCCCAGTTGTTCTTCAGGCCTTCCTGCGAGATGGCCTTGTTGCATTCGATCTGCGGCTCGATGATAGGCTGGAGGTCGGCGATGTCGACGGTGTTGGCGAAGTCATAGATGCCCTTCATGCAGAGGCAGCTGCGGTCGGTGAGCTTTGTGGCACCGCTCTCCGCATAGCCCGAGTCAAACAACACCTCATCATCCTTCTCCATCCGCACGATGTTGGTGTGGAATCCCGCGATGCGCACGCTGGCGGAGTGTTCCTCTGTATATAAGGTGACGGTCACGTCGAGCTGGGCGATGACGTTGAGCGGCACGATGGTCATCAGCGTGTTGTCCAAGAACTCGGCGATCTCCTTTTTCTGCTCCGGCGTCACCTCGGCGATGACCTCGAGGGCCTTCTCGGGGTTGCCTGCCACGATGCCCGCGGCCACCGAGGCCTTCAGGCCTTTCATGCCCTTGGTGTTGGGCACGATGACGCTTTTCACGTTCTTGATGATGTTGCCGCTGGCTTTGATCTCCACGCGTTTCGGCATGGTGCCGAGGATCTCGTGGGCTTTGGCGGCGGCGTAGGCCAGACAGATGGGTTCGGTGCAGCCCATGGCGGGCACGAGCTCCTCTTTAAGGATATTGAGGTAGGAGGTGTATCTACAATCGCTTTTGTCCATGTTCTTGAGGTTGGTCGAAAGGTGGTCGTCTTATTTTTCGGCAAAAATACAAAAAAAAGTCCTTTTCGTTTGTTTGGATTAAAATAATCCCTAACTTTGCCACAAATCTTTCAACTAACCTTATGTAGAATAAAATTGTTTCAATCATGAACGACAGTTTTGAAACCTCTTTGAAGGCTTGGAATGAAAACGAAAAAGCCGCCAACGAACTCATCAACATCGTCGGAAGGCTGTGGTACGACAAGTCGGTGGAGCTCATTATGTTGCGCTCGCTGCTGGTCAACCGCGGCTCGGGTAAGATCCTGAACAAGCACCTCCGTGCCGAGGCTGTGTTGCACAAGCCCGTGCGCGTGCAGGACTCCTTGCTCATCGCCAAGGCCCTCCTCGCCGAGAACCTGGCACCCGCCCGTATCGACCTCGGCCGCCTCAACTCGGAGTGGACGGATGAGAAAGACAAGTACAACAACGATGTCACGGCTTTCGTGCGCGACAAGCTTCATTACATCATCAACGCTGTGCCTCGCAGCAACAAGGTGCAGGATGTCATCCTCTACGGTTTCGGTCGTATCGGCCGTATCCTCTGCCGCGAGATGACGGAGATGGCTGGGAGGGGCGACGCCCTCCGCGTGCGTGCCATCGTCACCCGCAAGAACTCGCCTGAGGACATCGCCAAGCGTATCAACCTGTTCCGTACCGACTCGGTCCACCGTTATTTCCACGGCGTGTGCACCCCTGTGCCGGGTGCGAACGCCATG
>JAEEGJ010017191.1_pt1 | contig 16416 bp, 8 predicted proteins | sample 8958761 | NCBI WGS metagenome assembly JAEEGJ01 (sample SAMN16246546, study PRJNA631951) | gut metagenome | biome: gut microbiome; feature: rumen; material: RS-attached | host: Bos | place: Iran: Karaj | collected 2018-10
ATCCACGAGCTTCGCACCCAGCAATCCTGGTGCAACGGTATCTACGACATCACTCAGGCCACCCTTGAAGAAGTCACCCCATGAGAACTCATCGTGGTCAACATTCGTACCGGAGAGCAGTTTGAGGTTGTTACCGGCGGCAATGGTCACGTTCTTACCCTCGATCTTCACGTCACCATTCGGGGCAGAGATGCTGATACCCGTAAAGGCATTCACATCCACCTTACCGAAGGGCGAGTTGATGGAGACAGCACGTTTGTGGGATGACATCGCCACCTCGAACATACCGAACTCATCGCTCATGGTGATTTCACCAGCCAGTTTCTTGGCATCATCATCCAGACCAGCAGGTCCCTTGGGCAGATAACCGCACACCGTCTTGAACAGGGGGCTCAAGTCCTGGACAAACTTCCAGCCGTTGCTTGCACTATTGAAGACAAGTTTCTGACCACTGGGCGATTTGATGACCATATCATCACCTGGCTCAGTATGCTCCTTCGAATAAAGACTGCCAGCCACATAGGGACGCTCGACATTATCATTATCGAAGTTCACCAGCACTTCATCACCTTCGCGCGGCTTGAACATCACACCAGCCTCATCATCGGTAGCCATCGGCATGGCGACGCGCACCCAGGGAGAAGCCACGGTCTTCAGTTGATCCTCCCACTTCTTAGCGATCTTCTTCACGGTAGCATCGGCATTCTTCTTCTCGAGTTTGGCCTCACCCAGCACTTTGTCAGTGTCAACAATCTCCTTGTTGACCTGTTCCATCTCCTGTGCTCTGGTTTCCTTGCTCTGCTTCATCGCCTCAGTGGGTGATGCACTGGCATCAAGGCCATCCAACTCGGATCCGACGCGCTTCAACACCTCATTCCGGTTCTCCAAGGTCTCCTTCTCTGTCTTCAATGCCTCCTGCTCGGCAGTTGGTATTTCCTGCTGTGAATTCAGCAGAGCATTGATCTCTGACAGACGGGCATCATTCTGTTTCTTCTCCTGTTGTGCACTGGTTTTCTTGTTGTTTACCAGTTCTCTCTGCTTAGCCTTGTCGGACTCATTCTGCAGTTGGCTGTTCAGGTCATCGAGTTCGTTGTCACACGCTTGTCTGATGTCACGTTCTGCCTTCAGTTGGGTCAGTTTCTCATCGGTTTTCTTAACCGTCTGCTGCTTCTCCGCCTGTTGCTCTTTGGCACTGTCGCTCTCCTGTTTCAGGGCTTCCGTACCTACAGCCTGCCAGGGGTAGGCGATGCGTACACGACCCTGATTCTTCGGGTCATTGTTATCCACGATGAATGCCGTCTGCGGACCAGACTTCCTGATGACCGGCTCTGCAATCACCGGCGGAACGACGGAAGTAATACTGCCATTCTCGAACACCACGGGGATGGCATAGATCAACTGGGTCTGATCGACCACATCCTGGATATCGTTTTTCTTCAGATTGTTGGTCTGACGGATCTCTGTGATCACATAGAATCCGGGGAGTCGGTCGATAGACACGATCTCACCCAGTTTCACGGGCATACAGTTCGTACCCATATCGACACACACCATATTCTGTTGCTGCTGCTCTTCCAACTTGCGGGTTTCAGAGTAGTAACTCAGCGAGAGCCAACCTGCTTCCGACAGGGTGGCAAAAGGTACGGTCTTCGTACCGTTTGACTGTTCTACATTCTCCTTATAGGCATCGATCCATTTCTTGTTGCCTTTCGCATTGGCCTCATCGCTATCCTCCATGGCATCCCACATACTCTTGCTATAGCCGATGGCCAGGTTCTTGATGATAGAGGGCACGCTGGCAAAGCCGTCGTCGGTGTTTCCCACCACCTCAGAGAATACGTCCAGCAGTATCTTCTGCATCGCCTCTTTCTCATCACCCATCTCCAGGGCTGAGGCAAAGTTGGAGAACTTATCCTTAAACAGAGGGAAGATGTAATCCTCGTGCGAGAGTTCCGAGTTGTAATTCAACTGAGTACCGAAAGTGCCTTCAGGGAAGCCACTCTCAGCCGAATCTGTGTTATCACTGTTCAGATCATTCTCCTCCTTACCCACGCTGTCGCGTGTATAGTCCTCGATAGTCAGAGGTGAGGTTACGAAATCCTGATAGGTGATGGAACTGTAGTTCTTGAGGTTGGCCACCTCACCGTCGCCCTTCGGCAGACCGAGTGTGAGTTTACCGTCCTCAAAGAGCAAGAACTCACCGCAACGGTTGGCAGTGCGCGCCATGAAGTCGTAGAACGTCTCATTATACTGCACCAGATAGGGTTGGATGAACTCCGAAGGGATATTCACAGTCTTACCGTCGATCATCTCCGACTGCTGATATCTCAGGCGCTGCATGTTATCGATAGAGACAGGCACGAGGGCTGTCTTATTATAGCCAAACAACTTCCTTTCCGCGCACAGGATCTCAGAACCCAGTTTCTTCACAACGTAGGCTTTGCTGTACTTATTGACGGTCATCAGCTTATCCATACTGTAGATGGAGAGTGTGACAAACATCTGGGTGGCAGCAGAGTCACGAACCACACGCGGGCTGATCTCATGGACATAGTAGTTCTTGGCCACAACCGTCTCTGCCTTGGCGTTCTTAGGCAGGATCGCCAGTTTCACCCGACGGTGGAGCAGTAGAGCCTTCAGATGGGCAGGCGTGAGAATGGCGACCTTCTGATCGCCGTCGCCCTTCAGCGTGATCATGATCTCTGCCTTGATCTCGCCGGGCTGATAGACCTTACGGTTGAACTGGATGTTGTTGACAGCCACCTTATACTGGGCATCTTCATAATCGAGGTCCGACTCTGCCAACTGCACCAATGTCAGTTCAGGCACCTTCTGGGAAGCGTCTGCTATACAATCCTGCAGGTAAAGCTTATAGGTAAACTCTGTGGAATTGATAAAATCTTCGTATTTCATCTTTTTAACTCTGTTTATTTAATTTTCTGGGTGCAAAAGTACACTAATTTTCAGACGTACCACACTCCTACATTCCTATTTTACTCTTCTTATTGCGACAGAGAGACAGAAATGTGACAGAATGCCGTTATCGGCTGGAAAACATGTCGCATCACTCAAATTTGAACAGCGGTGTGAAGCCTGTTGAGTCGAATAAAGACTTCAGCATGTCGTTGTAGTTCCTGATGATCACATCGGTTCCTTTCGGCTTCATTGTTCTGAGCAACAGGAACAGGATACGCAGACCGCTCGAGGCGATATACTCCAGATCCTTACAGTCAATGATGACATGCTCCAGATCCTTCTCATAGAGTGTTGTGATCTTCTCCTGCACCTCTGCAGATTCCGTCGTTTCAAGTCTTCCTTTCAACGTTACAATGGCAGTTTTACCTTTTTCTTCAATGATTGTCTCCATAATAATGATAATTTAGTGTGATGATAATCCTTTATATGTTAGGGCGAGCATCGTCAGATCATCGTTCTGTTCCGCGTCACCCACAAATGTCTTCACTGCTTCCTCTATCTTTTCCACTACCTTCTGAGGACTCACGTCGCCTTCGGTCATCAGTTCCTGGATGACCGTCCTCAGACGCTCCTTGCCAAACTGGTTCTTCAGGTTATCCTCCGCCTCTGTCAGGCCGTCGGTATAGAAGAACAACATGGCACCCGGTTCCATCAACAGCCGCTGTCCCAGATATGACAGGCCTGGCATCAGTCCTACCGGGAAGTTCGCCTCAACGGGTATCTCGTTCGGTTCCCGCCTCAGGAAGAGGGGAGCCTCATGACCTGCATTACAATAACACAGGTTGCCTGTAGTCAGGTCGAGCACGCCCACGAAGAGTGTCACGAACATTGCATTGTCGTTCTCCTCACTCATATACGTATTCATGTTTGTCACGATCCGCTCAGGCAGGATTTCCTGTGACGATGCCGCCCTGAACAGATGTTTCGTCACCGTCATCAGCATGGCGGCAGGCACGCCCTTGCCCGACACGTCGCCAATGCAGAAGAACAGGTGTTCGTTGCGGATAAAGAAGTCGAACAGGTCGCCGCCAACAGCCTTCGCGGGTGTCAGCAGACCGAAGAGGTCCAGATCCTGACGCTCCGGGAATGGCGGGAACTTCTTCGGGAGCATCGACTTCTGGATGTTGCCCGCCAGTTCCAACTCACGTCCGATCGCTGCCTGGGAGGCTGTGGTCATCTTCAACTCCTCCACATACTGCGTCAGCGACTGCTGCATGTGTTCGAAAGAGTTGTGGAGCAGGCCTATCTCATCTTCACTGTTAATCTGGGGCAGCGGCGTCTCAAAGTTTCCTTTGGCTATCTCCCGTGCCGAGACGGCGAAGTGGGTCAACGGCCTCGTCAGACGGGCGATATCCCGACGACATATCAGATTGATGCCTATCACCGTGAGGAACATGAACAGGGCCACGAGTTTCACCAGCAGGTTGCCCGGTCCGTAGAGCGACGCCACAGGCACCACAATGATCATCGACCATCCTGTCGATCGCAACGGGGCATAATACATAAAGGCGTCGATACCATTGAACACCAACCGTTTGTTACCGCTCTTGCCAGCGATCATATCCTTCATCACCTCATCGTCCTTTTTGTCAGCCGTCATCTTGGCTTCCTCGTAGAAATTCTTTTTCAAGAGTTGCGAGTGGTCAGGGAAGGTGATGTACGCGCCATCATGCCCGATAATGAAACTATGGGTCAGTTCCGAATACGACAGGTCTTCATTTGCGACATGCCGATGGGCATGACGATCGTTCATCTCATCATCCTGCTTCTCCAACATCTCAGAAAGGACATCCAGTCGAATGTCAATCCCTAAGACACCGACCCTTTTACCCTGAAGGTCTGTGACAGGATAGGAATAGGAACAAACCGGAGCCTGGGCACCATTGTCGTCGTAGTAAGGCTGCGACCAACAGGGCTTACCTGTCTTCAGGGGTTTCACGAACCATTCCATCTCCAGGTAGCTGTGGTCCTCACCGGCAATCTGTCTGGTTACTAACCGCCCATCCTTTCCCCTTTTCATATAAGGCTCATACAAATGACCTTTCTGAGGATAGTAGTCAGGTATCAGCGCCACACTTCCGCCATAGATGTAAGGATTACACTCCAGGATATCTCGCAGGACGATCTCCAGACCTTCGGGTTCATGCAGGGTTTCTTCAATGTCATGCACATTGTTAAGGACGCCTACCTCCACGTTCGACAATAGGCGGCTGATACTCTCATTCGTCCTTTCCACAGCCTCCTGATAGCGTTTCTCCGCCTCATCGGTCATCGCCTTCTTCACCAGAACCGACACGACAAGCGTGATGACCAACATCACGATCAACAAGGTGACCGTGATCCACATGGTCAGCCTTTTGGCGAAGGATTTCTTGACGCTGGGATGTTTCATCGTCCTCAATTGAATTATTCGTCGAAGAGTTTCATGGAACTGGTGACGTCGAAGCCGGCATGGCCCTGATCGTCATCAGCATGATCAGTCAGATAGTGCTGGTAAGCCTCGTCGATCTCGGCAAGCTTTTTCTGATAGATCTCCTGACTGGTCTCAAGGCTCTCCTCCCGACTACGCTTGAGCATCTTGGTGACATCGGCCAAATCCCCGACAGACAGCTTGTCTGCCAATAAGGGCAGCTCTGCCATGTAAACCGCACACTCCTTCTCGATCTCGGCATCACACTCCTCATAGAACAATTTGGCAGTGTCGTTCAACAGCTTACGGCGGTCCTTGTTGACCTCAGGCATCGTATAAGTGATGTGCTTATTGTGGTTGCCGTAGTCCTCACGCACCAGTTCCATCTTGAACTCCGGATGTACGTCAAAGACGGCTGAGATGATGGTCTGCAGATGGTCGGGCACGTTGGGGTAGATCTCAAAACGGAAATCATCGGGTGTAGCCACCTTGGCCACATCCTCCAGGTTATATTCCCGTTCGGCATGTACGGTAACAGGCAGCAGGGCTCCCAGCTCGGCCTTCACACAGAGGTTGGCATAGCGGTAAGTCAACAGTGAGAGATAGGCATTCAACTTCTCTTTCAGCTCTTTAACGGCTGCGGTGATATACAGATTCATATTCTTTCTACTTATTATTCATTTGTTACTTAGTTCCTATGATTCCTTCGGGGCATCCTGGGCTTTCAGTTTGGCACTGATGCTGTCACCGCCTCCAGGTGCGCCGGCAGCCATGCCGTCCTCAATGTTCGGTGTCTTGAAGTGTGTACCGACCTGAACATCATCGCCAGAGATCTTGGGCGCCTTCAGTTCACCCTTCACCTCGGTATTGGCATTGACTGTGGTTTCGCCAAAGACATTGGTCTTGCTACCGCCCACTGCCACATTCTCGCCATCGAGCTGGAGCACAGCCTTACCCTCGCCCTGTTGGGCCTCAAGGGTGGTATCGGCAAAGAGGCCGATGGTATCGGAAGTGGCTTGCAGCAGTTTGCTCTTGACATCCTTCGATGTGGCACCGACAAACATCTGCTGCGCCATGAGGATCATCGAACTGCCTTCCAGCAGCTTGCCCTCGGCATCAACAGGTGAGAGATCGGTCTTCTCGGCACGGATGGCTACGCTGCCACCCTTTGTCAGAGCCTTCTCCTTCGACTCACCGTTCTCCACATCATAGTCGACACTGGCAACGGTCAGCGTCTTCGACTTCACGATGATGTCACCCTCGGCGGTCATGTTGGCCTTGGTCAGCTTGCCCTTATCATCCACCTCAACATTGGCGGAACCTTCGGTGCTGACCTCGATGGTCTTGGCACGGAGTTTCAGTTTGCTGTCGGCGGTGAGCTGCTTCTCCTTCAGCTTCTTGTCAGCCACCTCGTAGTCAGCTCCCTCGATGGTGATGTTCTTCGAGCGCAGCGTGAAGTCGCCCTCGGCGGTATGGGTGGCAGTGGTCAGACAGCCCTTATCGTCGTAGGCTGCATCAGCCGTACCAGAAGTGGTCACATTGATGTTCATCGCCTGGATGCTTACCTGTCCTTTCTCTTTCAGTTTACCGTCAGTCTCAAGTGCGGCAATGCCCACCTTGTTGGCCTTGATAGAGATGCCCGAGCCATCATTGTCACGCAGGTTACCGTCACCATCGACAGAGGCCATGTTGATGCGCTCACCCATGATGCTGACATTACTGCCCGTTGTCTGCTTCAGGAAGTCATCGCCCTTCTTGATCTTTGACTTCACGTCCTTCAGGCATTTCAGCAGGCGGTTGGTCTCTGAGAGCATGGCCAGCACTTCGGAATAGCCGCGGGTCTCCTCAACCAGTGCCTCTGTAGCGGCCTCCACCTCTGCATTGAGCGTTCGCATCTCATCATATTTTGCACGGATAGTATGTTCATTCTTGACGAGCGCTTCCTTCTTCTCCATCAGCTCTTCCAGTTCATTGATCAGTGAGGAGAACGACTCCTTATGGTCGCCAGCCTGTTCCTGAAAGGCACTCTTCTTGTCTTCCAGTCTGTTGATCTGCTGGTCGAGCAGTTTCTCCCTGCTTTCGGAAGCCAGTGTTGCACTGATCTCCAGCTGTTTGTCGGCATGAATGCGCAGACCGCCGTTGGAGGTCGGCGGTGCAGAGAAAGCCCCCTGGGCATCATCGCTCTGGATGACGATGCTACGCGCCTGACTGACGATCTCCGACAAGGAGCCGACCACATGTTCGAGACCGTCGGTGCCGGGGTCTTCTGCGATCTGATGGATGCTGGCGGCACGCGTCTCCACCCGTCCGCCATTGCCTGTGGCCTGCAGATCGACCTCCGTGCCGCGCACGATGATCTTCGAGGCCGAACCCTCATAAAGGATCCCGTCGGCATCCACATTACCTAAGATGATCTCCGGTGCCGACAGGATGATACGGTTCCTGTCGCGCACATAATAACTGCCTGTCATCTCCTCGTGCATCTGCCTGCGCATGTCCTGCATGTCGGCCTTGCACTTCCTGATCTCTGCCAGGTCTTTCTCGACGCTGCTCTCAAAGGCAGACATCTTCTTTTCCCAATCTTTAAATATATAGTCCATACTACGTATTCCTTTAAGTTGATGAATTACAATGAGAGCAATACCTTCAATAACTGTTCACGGTTACCAAGGTTCGACTGCGTCTCCGACTCCAGCTTCGCCCCATTGAAGTGGAGCGTGGAACCGTCGTTTTCGGAGAAGAGGATCTGACCACTCTGACTTGCCCAGGCATTATTCTCACTTACAGATTTGAATGGATTCTGGAATCTCTTTTTGATTGGTTCCCAGAGACCATCCATGAGGTAGATCATGAACTTATTGCCGAACGTGCCCTTATGGTCTAAGCGCGTCATCATGTTCTTCCAGTTGAAGGTGGTCTGCACCTTACTGTCAACAATGTCGGACTCACCAAACCCAAGGCTGAAGAACTTGTTTTCCTTGTTCAGGTCGCTGTCCTCCAGCTTCACCAGATACATGGCTGCCAACTTGCGTTTGAACAGGCGAAGCGCTTTCTTACGGGTGAACAGATCCTCAACCCACTCCGCGAACTCTTCTTTCGGCTCGTCATCACCATATTTACCCTGCCATTTTTGAAGTGCCTCCTCCGCATAGTCCTTGAAAGCATCCTTTGCTGCCTTCTTGAACGCATTGTCGTCGGGATAATCCTCAAGCAAGCTGGTGAGTCCGAGCACATGCTGGTGCAGGGCATATACCTTTTGGGCATAATCCAGCATCTCGTTGCAGAAGAACTCGTCCTTCTCATCGCCGGTAAAAGTAGCACCCTTGAACTCCACATCCTCATCCTTCATCTTATCAGGATAGCCACCGCCGATGAAGGAGTCATCGTCCCACTCATCAATCTTGAAGGAGAAGGCTTTCTTACGGATATCGGGATCCTTGGGATCTTTCAGGAAGGCAGTTGTCAGCTCTTGGTAGTTGACGCTGGCATTAACGGCTTTCGTCCACATCTGATCATAGGAGGTATAGAAGTTATCGACCCGCTCCATCAAGTCGTTCAGCACCTCAATGAGTTCAACGTAGAACTTCTCCAGCGAGTTGATCTTGTCCTTATTCGGGAAGTTATCTGCCTTGACCTTCACCTCGCCAGGGCCAGCCTCCAGTTTCAGGTAGCGCTTTGACTTGATGAGCGTGGTACCCTCTACTGGCTTGACGGCAATCTCGAACATGTGGCGGAACAACGACAGGTCGGCAAAGGCGGCAGGGCCTAATTCCTCATTAGCTGCGCCAGGACCATAAGTCAGGATCTGATGTCCCAGCCACAAGAAACCGGCAGCGATGGCCTGGAAGCCCGTGAGGAAACCTAAAGGAATCTTTGAGGCCTTACTGTGCCCCAGCTTATACAGCCAACTGCCACACTTGACGTCTGGGTCGCCGATACCTTCAGGCGTGATGTTGGTGCCAGAGGTCAACGTCAGGTTGTTGCCGGCCTGGATGTTGACATTCTTACCCCTGATATTGATGTCGCCGTTGGGCGCCTCGATGTTGATGCCGGTGAAGGCACTGACATTGACATTGCCAAACGGTGACCTGATGTTGACACAACGATCGTGGGTTGACATCTCTATCTCATACACACCATAGCGGTCGCCGATATGAATACCACCCGCCAGATCCTTGCTGTTAGGCAGTATGGCGGCACTCTTGCCCAAGGTGGGCCCCCAGAACTTAGTGCCGGGGTTCAGATTATAGAGGAACTTGTCGCCCTTGGCCGGGTCGCTAAACGTGATATGATGACCGTTAGGCGACATGATCGCCATCGACACCTGTCTTTCTACTCCGAACTGTATGCCAGGGGCAGCATTGCGCTCAAAGCCTTCGGCTGGTTCAAGGGTGTTCTTTGAGAACAGGCTACCCACCACATAGGGACGCTCCACATTGTCGTTGTCGTAGTTGATAAGCACCTCATCACCTTTCTGCGGTCGGAAGAAGGTACCGCCGCCAGGCGTAGCCATCGGGGTGACCACACGGATCCAGGGCGTAGCCATGTCGGTGACATCCTTGTCGATATGCTCCTTGATCTTCTCTGCCTGCGACTGACTGTCAGCAATCCTCCGGTCTTCCTCTTTCAGCTCCCTGTCGATCTCATTGATTCTCACAGCAGCATGGTCGCATTCTTTCTGCTTATCTGCAATGATGGTGTCGCCATTGCCCTTGGCCACTTCCTTCATATCAGCTTCTTCCAGTTTGAGCTGCTCGATCTTCTGCTCCTTCGCGACTATCTTTTTATCAGTATTCCTGATGTCCACCTCCAGCGTATTGCTTATGTTGGACTCCTCCGTTATCTCTTTCTTTTTCGTCGCAATCTCATTCTGCTTCTGGTCGGCCACGTCCTTGGAAGACTTCAGACTATCCTTCGTCAAGGTGGCTATCTCTGCCTCGATCTTTGTGATCTTCTGACTGGAGTCGGCCTGCTTCTTTTCAAAATCTGTCCGCTCATTTTTCAGCTCTTCGACGTCCTTCTCCAGTTGAGCACGTTTATCTGCATTATCCTGCAACTTCCTCTCACGCTCCTCTTTTGAGTCCTTGCTAAAAGCCTTCAGGTTGTCAATCTCTGCCTGAAGACGTATCTTGAGAAGAGACAGCTCCTGCTTCTCGACTTCCAGGCGCTTCTTTTTCTCCACAGCCTCAACCAGACTTTCCTCAGTCGAGGAGAGTTGGGCCTTCAGTGCACCTTTCAGCGACTGCCACGGATAGGCCACACGTACACGCCCCTGGAACTTCGGGTCATCGTTGTCGGCGATAAAGGCAGTCTGCGGACCAGACTTGCGGATAACGGGTACCGGCTCAACGGGAGGAATGAACCGCTCCTTATTCTTATCATTATTCTCATTCTCGTCATAATAGGCAGGAATGGCCTCTATCTTCAATGATTGCGTCATCACGTCCTGCTGTATCTTGATGATGACATAGACACCCTTCATGCCGTTGATGCTGATCTTCTGGCCCAACTTCACATAGGCGAAGCTGGCACCCATGTCGATACTGATGATCTTACCCTGCTGTTCAGCCTCGTGCTTATGGATGTCATGATAGTAATTAATCGTGGTCCAGCCTTCTTCATTCAATGAGGAGAACTGCACCACCTTCTCCTTGTCAGACTGTTCTTCCTTTTTTTCATAGGGTGCCAGGTGATGTGCTTCCTTCATCCCGTTGGTAGTGCCGATCTGAGAATTTCCCGACATTGCCAGAAGTCCTTCGGATACGCCCAATACGATGATGGAGGAAATGATATCAGTACCAGTGGTCAGTGCCTTGATGCTATTCAGTGCCTTGAAGGCCGGTCTGTCATAATAGTTCTCACGGTCGAGCTTTGTGAATTTGCTCTTGAAGAGCGGGAAGATATACTCATCGTTGGCCAGCTCGGCATTGCTCGACGTGTGGGCGGGGAATGCATCCGCAGGATAGCCTGTCGATAACTTGTCGATAACCGTCTGGTTCAGGTCTTTCAGCTGACCGTTCCCGTCCTTCATACTATCACGGGTATAAGGGGTGATGTCAAGTGGGGCAGGAGAAGGCGTGCGCTGGGTTACCGACAGGAATTTGTCGATGACCACCGGACTGCCGCTGTCAGGCAGACCTAACGTCAGCTCACCATTCTCGAAAAACAGGAACTCACCACAACGGTTGGCAGTACGTACCAGAAAGTCGTAGAACGACTCGTTGTACTGCACCAGGTATGGTTGTATGAACTCCGAGGGGATATTCATCGTCGTTTTTTCTTCATCGTTGTCAGCGCCTTCCTCAGTGGTGTCAGAAATGACCACCTGCTCATCATATTTCAGGAATCTCAGTCCCTTGATGTTGGTTTTCACCAGAGGATCACCAGTCTGTGCCCATTTGCCGAAAGCAAGACTCTCGGGTTTCAGAATGCCCGAGCCGAGCTTACGCGCCACATAGGCTTTACTGTATTGGTTGAGCGTCATCAGCTTGTCCATACTGTAGATGTGCAGTTTGACACACATCTTCGTGCCATTCACGTCGCGCTGCAACTGGGGCTCCACCTCATGGATAAAACAGTTCTCCGCGATGGTATAGATGTTGACACGGTCGGACGTATTGGCAGTATTCACCGGTGCGTAATCCAGCTTCACCGTCCTACGCAGGAGTGTCGAGATCACATCATCGAACGGGGGAACCGTCGTTGCCTGTGTGTTGGTTGTATCCGTGATGCTTTGTGTGATATCGAAGACAGCCTCAATCTCCGTGGGCTGATAGATCCTCTTCACCATCCTGAAGCCAAGAAACACCACATAATATGCTACATTTTTCTCCTCATCATCAAACAGGTTGCTGACACCTTGTTCCAGTGTCAGTTTCTCGGACTTCTCCTCCGATATAAGACTACCCAAGGTCAGCCTATAGACATAAGAAGCACCAGTAGGGGTTGTTGCTGTACCGTTTTCCATCTAAAGTAAAGTTTAAATAAACTGAAAACACTTATCAAATCCCGTTGCCTTAAAAATATCCATCAGCTCCGGCGAAGCACCTTTAATGAAGATCTTACAGCCATTGGCCTTCGTGTTCCTCAGAAGGAGTAAGAACAGACGCAGGCCACTCGAAGCGATGTACTCGAGTTTCGTGCAGTCGAGCGTGATCTCCGTGTCTTCTAACTCATACAGCGGTTCCAACTTCTCCCCTACCTCTTCTGCAATATAGGAGTCTAAAATGCCTTCAAAAGTGACAAGGGCCTTACCCTCTGTAGTTTCAATTGTAGTCTTCATATAGTCTCAGTAATTTATGTATTTTAATGTTTAATCTTTATTGTCAATATCGTCAGGTCGTCGGCCTGGGGACGATTCCGTTGTTTCGTCTTACGTAGTAGCATTATGTCGGCAAAGATACAAATTATTTTCGGAAACTCAGAAAAAAAAACAATGATTTCTTTTGTTTGGCGCGTAACTTTATGTATCTTTGGCTTCGCCGAACTTACCATGCACTCGGAAATGAAAAGAAAAACGAGTTTTCCTTTTGCATTTCTCTCGTTTTTTTGTAACTTTGTAAGAAATTGCAGTATTTCTTTATATAAAGGCAGTTGGGGAGATTGAGGATTTTGAGGGTTCTTGCTCTGGCAAGCGGCAAAGCCGAATCCGGATAAGAGACCGTTCTAATCTCCTTGTTCTGCTATGAATTGCTAAAAAAAACACCCGATGATGAACAACCCAGCCGCTTTTGTAGTCCATTTTCATGCGCAAAGGTACAACAAAATTCTGAGAGAGCCAAAGCATTCGCTTGTTTTAACTCTTTGATCGTTCAACATGAGAGCTTCTTGTATGCTTCTACCACCTCTTGCATTGACATGATATACATTCTGAGCCGTCTGCCGTCGAGGGGCGTGCGCTTGCCGTCCATCCAACTGAGTTCCTGGAATTCCTGACAGAACGTGTAGTAGTCTATCTTGCCCTGCTGATACCACAGCAGTGCGTCGGCATAGACGGAGTAGTACAGGTTGCAGAAAGGCTTGAAGAATATGAAGTGTTCATCACTCATGGCCAACTGCCTGTGCAGCATGGCCAGATGATACTTGCCATACGTCAGCGTCAGCTTGGCGGCCAGCGTCACATCAATGGCACGACGTTGGTAATGCTCAGACAATCCCTGATACGGCTTCAGGTGACTAAGCGTCTTTTCGGAGAAATAGTTTTGGGGTATAGCCGACATGGTAGATGGTTTACAAATTACGAATCTTTGAATACACTCAGTTTAAAACCATGTTGGAATTGGATTTTGTCAAAACCTAGGTGATAAAGTATTACTATGCATACAGTAAATTCTAAATACGACATAGGATATTTGAAGTTCAAATAATCAATAGTCGTTTCTGTTGGGAGCCTGTGTAAAATTTCATTCCGAGATTTTTACAAAAGAAGTAGTATATTAATACTGTAATACTACTCTCTTTTGATTGTCAGAACTATCTTGATTTAGTGGGTTTACTATCTCAAAAAATCAGTATTAAGGCCCATAATAGGGCTACCGGCAAAATCACACTGAATTTCTTCCTCTTTTTGTATTATCTCAATGTCGTTGAACTTTATTGTTTTGCTTCTTACTTCTGCATTGTCTGCATGCATCTCATATCGTATGAACAAATCTTCTAATAATTGTTTTTCAATCTGTTTTAACTGTATATCATAATATCTGCCATACATGTGGGGCAAAATTGGCTCATATTTTAAAGAACCGTGGCCAGACCAACGCCCTTTTAGGTCTGTATCAAAGATTTTATTGTCACCATATAAACAAGCTATTCCATCTTCAACGTCTTTCACTTCTTCATTTAAAATATGATTGGGTACATAAACAAAAAAATTAACATATTTGGCATATACGCTACCATTATTGACTAATTGGTATTGAAGCTTATATGATATTTTGTCGGACAGTTCTCCATCTGCAACTTTAACACCTGCTAAATAATTGCTTATTTTCTTACGGTGAGTTATCGTTTTGATGATGCTAAACTCCAAATCTACAACAGGTTCTTTGCACCTGTTCATAACATCACGAATTTCGTGGTCTTCCATAGCCTCTACTGTGGCATTATGACGACGATAATAGCGTTTGTCATACATGTTTGGGTGAGCTGTCATCCCTTTTGGCACATTGACAATGAAATATCCGCCCTCTTGTCGTGGGTCAGGTAGATAACTTATGGTAACGTTGAGCACAGGCCTTATGCTCTTTGTCACAATCCGAGTTAACTGGTCACAGTCAATAGTTTTTGGGGGGATTGGTTCTAGCTTGGTGGGAATTCTATGTCCCTGCTCATTCTTTTCTTCTTTCATTCCATAGATTATGTTGCCACCATTTGCATTTGCCATGCCACTTACGTCTTTAATGAATTCTGCTCTCCAGTCTTTCTTCTTTTTTCCGCAGCATGGTTGTTTCACCCCATTTTTACATTCCTCGTCAGTATCCCCAAAGCGCAACTTATATTCCAATTCTGTATGTTCTTCAACGACATTATCAATTAATGCCTGCAAATCATCAATATTATTAAATGTATACATATTAAATATCGGTTTTTTAAGTTTACATCGTTTCTCAATCAACCTTGTTAAAATATCGTTAGAAGTTTCTTTTGGGAAATAAGTTCGTCTATGTATTCTTTGTTATATTGTGATGTATATATTAAGACATCGTACTTGGCTGTTTTGCTATTTCCAATGCTATATCCATCACTTCTGCCAATACTCATCCACGGTTCTGTTTCTGATATTAATATGGTCCCTATGGAGTTGTCAAGGATTTTAAGATACTCTTCTTTACATCGCTCAAATTTGTAAGTACTATCGAATACCCTCCTATAATGATATAGCAATGACAAAACAGTATTAGCATTTAACTCTTTAAACTTATAATTCGTGCCATAATTCCTATTTACAAGAGCTTCACACTTTTTAAATTTTTCCGTGTTATTAGTAGGGGCAGAAAAAACATAAGTCTCATAATCACCACCAAGAATATCCCAACTTTCATATTTCCATTTACTATTGGGTGTATTTGTCAAATCCACTCCCAAAACCTCAAAAATACAGTGATGGAACACTGCGTCTTGTATTTCGCTTTTTGAACTATCTTTCTCGTCACGATTCACCTTTTCTGAGGTTTTTTCATTCGCTTCTGAAATTATTTGGCTCGTTTCTACTGCGACGGAGCCTTTATATTGTACATTAATTGAATATAACGTATTCGAAGATGACGTATGATGACCATTTCTCCCATAACTGAAATCCAATGTAAATAACAGGCTTTTATCAGGTGACAATGCCTCAAATTTCGCCTTTAACGCTAAGTTCCCTGACCACGCTTCTTGACACGGTTGCTGTGTTACTTTAATAATAAAGCCTAATTGTTTGAACACATTTATCCATTGGTCATATGAATTATTCCAAAAGAAGCCTTTTGATTCCCATAATTGAGGGAGATTATTATCATGCCATGAGCGAGTTTTGTACATATCAGTAAACACACCTTTTCCTTCGTGATCCCAAAAGGTAAAACTATCGACTTCTGTAGTTCGACTTGGACCTTTTTCCCATATTTCAACAACATATCCCTTTTCTTCTGCTTGTTTCCACGTCGTTTTCCCAAGAGTTACCCCCCCAATTGGGAAGAAATCGTTGACCACTGTTGTGGAAGTTGGATTTGTTGAAACTAGGTCTGAACCATTATAATTTACGTATATCGTATTCAATGTTCTAGGAGATGATGTGTAATAACCATTTTCACCATAGCAAAAAAACATATCAAATCCTAGCAGGCCATCTGATGAAGTTGCTTCAAATTCTGCATCTAAACTTTCTATTCCCTTATACTCTTCTCGGCAGGGCTGTTTTTTTACTTCTATATTAAAACCTAATCTACGGAACAAATCAATCCATTCGTCATAAGACAAATCCCAAGAAAAGCCTTTTGATTTCCACAAGTCAGGGAAATCGCAATCATAAATGCTCAAAGTAACCATAG
>JAEEGJ010017193.1_pt1 | contig 16414 bp, 12 predicted proteins | sample 8958761 | NCBI WGS metagenome assembly JAEEGJ01 (sample SAMN16246546, study PRJNA631951) | gut metagenome | biome: gut microbiome; feature: rumen; material: RS-attached | host: Bos | place: Iran: Karaj | collected 2018-10
GAGAGCGCTTTTTGCAAATAACTATTGTGTTTCCGGATATTTCAATGCTTAGAGGAGTTTCGGGTGTTATTCCAAGTGAATCTAAGTATTCTTTTGGAATACGTATTCCGTGACTATTTCCCCATTTTTTTATTAACGCATCCATAATCTTTCTCCTTATACTCAAATGCCTGTATATACATAGTATATACAGAGGTGGCAAATAAAGTCAAGGCGATGCATTTTGAGGAAAGACATTAATGATTTTCTTAAGAATATATAAGAAATAGCCGATAAAATATTGGGAAAGTTTGTTTTTCGCATAGATGCGTGAAGGGATATGTGGCTATCGCAAAATGCGATAGCTTTTATTTATGAGTATTTTAAATAACAGATCCTACAGAAAAAGGGGATTAATGTGAACTTTGAATTAATGGCATCAATGATGAGTTCAATTAGAGAATACTAGAAAATAGTGTCCACATTTACTTAAGATTTGCATTATTTGCAGAACTTTTCTAGGTGTGAAATAATTATAATTCAATTAATAATTTAGTTTGGAGAAATTTAAAGGTTAAATATCTATGAAAATATTATTTGAAGATTGCGTTAGAGTAGAAAACGACTTGTTCTTTATATGTAGGGATTTTAATGCTGTATGCAAAATAGGAATAGAGAACGGAAAAATAGAGTTCATTTCAAACGTACCGGAAGAAAATGAAGAGGCATGGCGCCTTGGTGCAAAAATAGTATATTGGAATAAATTTTTATTTTTTGCTCCTATGAGCGCAAAAAAAATATGGAAGTATAATTTGGAACAGGATACATGGATTGGGTACGAAAGAAAACAGTTAGATGCATGGGCGCCGCATGGAGATATGTTTCAGGCTGTATTATTTGAGGATAAAATCTTTTTTATTGGATGTTTATATCCTGCAATAATAGTGATGGATTTGAAAAGTGATTCAATGGAATATGTTACAAAACCCTATGAAAGAAAAATAGCATTAGCCAAGGCCAAAAATGATTGTTGCTTCAGGACAGATTATATACAAATAGATAAATATATTTATATGGCTTCATGTATTGATAATACTGTATTAAAATTTAATATGAAAACGTATGATTTTGAATATATAGAGGTTGCTTCCGAAGACAATATGTATGCTGGAATAGGTTTCGATGGGGAAGAGTTCTATTTGGCACCAAGAAAGAAGGGAAAAGGGGTTATTTGGAATCCTAATTATGAAGAGATAAGGTATATTGATATACCCTTTGATAACGAGGATAACAAGGCTGTGTTTGGGGGCGTTGTTTGTCTGAAGAATAAAGTTATATTTCCAGCCTGCTTTTCGAACGAAACGGTTGAAATACAGATAAATGATAACACCCCCCAAAAATTGTTAATTACGGGAAAGCAATATACATTTTATAAGAAAATAGACGATGAGACTATTGTAAGTTTGACTGTAAATGGTGAAATTGAAATTATTACTCCGATTCGAACATATAAATATATAACAGATATATCAGATTATGAAGTTGGAAAATGTTTGGGACAATCAATGCGAAAAAACGGAAATGTAGCGAAGCTGCAATTTGAGTCAAAAGAAAGGACATTAGGTCTTTTTCTAGGAGAAATATAGAGAAAGCTGGAGGAGTGCCTAATGAAAATGGATATTCAATATACAAGCGAACGTAACGCGCAAATTGTGATAAGTTTATTAAAAGCACATGGAGTAAGAAAAATAGTAGCGAGCCCAGGGATGACGAACATTTGTCTAGTAGCTAGCATACAGACAGATCCATTTTTCGAGATTTATTCAGCGCCGGATGAAAGATCTGCGGCGTATATTGCATGTGGGATGGCAAGTGAAAGTGGTGAAATAGTGGCACTTAGTTGTACAGGCGCAACTGCATCAAGAAATTATTATCCGGGCCTTACAGAGGCGTATTATAATAAACTTCCGATTCTGGTAATTACTTCTTCTCGAAGAAGCGATCGAATTGGACACAATTTTGATCAAGTTACAGATAGAACCTCACCAACTAATGATATTGTCAAATTAAGCGTTCAAGTTCCCTTTGTGAGAGATGAAGAAGATGAATGGGCATGCGTAGTTGCCGTAAATAGAGCAATCTTAGAAATAACAAGACGTGGTTTTGGACCGGTTCATATGAATTTAGAAACAATGTATAGTCCAGCAATGTGTCAAAAACCTTTACCAAATGCTAGAGTTATTAATAGATTTTTCGTTGGAGACGAATTACCCTCAATAGAGGCAAAGAGAGTGGCGATTATTGTTGGAGCACACATAAAATGGTCAGATGGACTAACAAGATGCGTGGATATATTTTGTGAGAAATATAATGGTGCAGTTTTATGCGATCATACAAGCAATTATACCGGAAAATATAAAGTATTTCCCAATATAATGTCTATCCAGAAGAAGAACGATTTTGATTATAGAAATGCGGATTTAATAATTAGCATTGGTAATATTTCTTCTTCGGAATATGCAATGCAAGCTAAGGAATCGTGGAGAGTTAATCCAGATGGAGAAATTAGAGATACATTTTGGAATCTTACAAAAGTATTCGAGATGAGTGAAACATATTTCTTTAAATATTTCGCATCAATAAAAGAGTATTCGGATGAAATGGAGTATTATTCTACATGCGTTCAAGAAGAATATTCACTTATTAATCGTCTTCCGGAACTACCATTTTCTAACGTCTGGATAGCGAGACAAACAATAGACAGGATTCCGTGTGAATCAATAGTTCATTTGGGAATAAGAAATTCATTAAGAAGTTGGAATTATTTTAACGTAGAAAAAAATATACTATTCTATGCTAATACAGGAGGATTTGGTATTGATGGAAGCTTGAGCACAGCGTTAGGTATTTCTTTGGCGACAGAAAAACTGTGCTTTTGCGTATTGGGAGATTTGGCATTTTTTTATGATATGAATTCATTGGGGAATAGACACATAAATTCGAAATTAAGAATTTTATTGATAAACAATGGAACAGGCATGGAAATGCATTTTCCTGATTTTTTTGCGGACGGCGTAGTTGCTGATAAAGATTCATTCATTGCTGCTTCGGGACATTATGGTAACAAATCAAAAACATTAGTTAGAGATTATGCCTGTAATCTAGGGTTTGAATATCTTGAGGCTTCGAGCAAGTCGGAGTATCTTGAAAAATTAGATGATTTTTGTTCTAGAGAAGAAAAAAATTATCCAATAATATTTGAGGTGTTTGTTGAAAAAATGGATGAGGACGAAGCATATAATATAGTTTCTTCAATAAATGGAAAAGCGCATAATTCTAATGATTATTCGCTTAAGCCATCAGAAAGGTTAGCTAATCAAAAACACGCAACAATTGTCGTATTTGGGACAGGATCGTTTTTTAGAGATAATATAAATAGCGTAAGAGAAAAAACAAGCATAAAATATGCGTGCGATAATAATTCGGAAAAATGGGGAACAGAAGTGGCTCCAGGAATCATATGTATAAGCCCTGAAGAACTCTCAAAAATATCCAATCCGTTTGTAATAATTGCGTTAGCGAATACGTCGGATTCGTTGATAGTTACAAACCAACTTTTGGATATGGGAATTAAGAAATTTGATCATTTATCAAATTGGATAAGGTATGAGGAAAAATGTTGATGAAACATGTTGGAATACTTACATTTCATTATATAGATAATTATGGCGCTCTAATACAGGCATATGCTTTGAAAAAGGCAATAGATAAGTTTGAAGGATATGAAGCGGAAATTATTAATTACATTCCTGAAAACTTTGAATATTACCCTTATGAATGTGGGCCGGACGGAAAGAAAAAAATGGAACTAAAAGTTTCGAAAATCCATCAATTTCTTGAGAAAAGAGCAGGAGTTAAGTATCCGCCTATTTCATCGATAAATGGTTTAGAATATGATATTTATTGCGTTGGAAGCGATCAAGTATGGAATTTTGCAATAAGCAATTATGATACAACTTATCTATTTGATACAATAAGAAATGATAAAAAGAAAATATCGTATGCTTCAAGTATAGGCCAGAATATTGATAAATTAGATAGTTGTGTAGATATATTTAAATGTTATTTGTCCGAGTTCAGTAACGTTTCTGTAAGAGAAGCGGAACACAACTACTGGTTAAAAGAGAAGTGCAAGATTGATAGTGAGATAGTACTTGATCCTACGTTCCTTTTGAAAGTTGATGATTATAAGAAAGTAATGTCGACCTCACCGCAAAGAGATCATTCTTTTATTTTATTTATTTGGTATAAACATGATAATCAATTAGGGAAGGCTTTGGAGTTTGTAAATACTATATCAAGAAAGTATAAATTGCCAGTAGTTCATAATGTTATAAATATACAACCGTATTTACTTGCAGATGATGATGGTTATATGTTTTATGGTGGAGTTGAAGAATTTGTTTGGTATATCTATAATGCGAGTTTTATTGTTACTAACTCCTATCATACGATGCTTTTTTCGATACATTTTAAGAAGCCATTTTATGTATTTTTGGTTGATAGTATGAGAAGCAGATTTGATACTCTAGGCGAAAGAATAGGAATATGTGATAGATATGTCACATCGTATATAAAGCCAGAGGTTATTTCGGATGTAATTGACTATGAACAGATATATGAATTGATTGAACCGCTACGAAAGGATTCTTGGGAATATTTAAAAAAATCTTTGGAGTAAACATATGAATGAAAAAGGATATCCAGAAGTAAAAGAGGTTGAAACACCACAGTTAAAACATGATTTTAAATATTCTGTTGAATGGTATGAGTACCAATATGCATGTATGAAACAATATTTCAGCAAAGTATTATTAGGATGGAGCATTAAAGATTTTTTTGGAGAAATAGAATACTATGATATTGCTATATATTCTGTAACTGATTTTAGTGATATGGTTATAAAAGATTTGGTCAGAAACAGAATAAGAAGAATTGTTGTTGCGGATGGTAGTCCGGAAAAATACCCAGATGGATTGAATGGATATGACGTTATATCTGTTCAAGAGTTATACGAGTTGTACAAAGAACAAAAGATAAAAAAAGTAATAGTATGTAATGTGTTTTGTGCTAATGAAATAATGCAGAATTTGCTTAAAGTTGGATTTGATTTATCGGATGTTATTACATTCAAAACTATATTAGAAAATTAGTAAGCAATTTGCATAGTATATATTTCAAGTGGTTGAAAGGAATAAAATGAACAGTTTTATAAACGATAAGGAATTAGTATTGTTTGGCGCAGGCAATATATGCAATACATATTTGATTTATGGGTTTCAATATGCAGTAAAATTCATTATTGATAATGATGTTAACAAAGATGGGAAAAAACTTCAGGGAATACCAATCGTGTCATTTGACAGAGTCGATAATTGGGAAAAAATATTTATTGTAGTGACATCAAATTATTATAACGAGATTTCGAAACAATTAAAAAGCATAGGTCTTCAGGAAAAAACAGATTTTATTTCACATAGAGATTTTTTTGATAGTAAATATACATTGAGCGATATTCGAGAAGCAACAAGGAATAGTATTTTTGATAAAAAAAGTGAGGGAGAACGTGAAGTAATTGTACGCAATTATAGAGAATATCAAAGAGTTCAAGAATCCGCCACTCATTTTTCGCTATATGAGAAAATATTAGGGAATCTTATATACACTCGTCCTGGCAGATTGGGATATTATAAAGCATATTGCAGTTGTTGTAAAAAAGAACAGCCGATGATTATTGATTATGTTTGGTCTGAAGGTACTCAGCCTGCATGGAGAGAAACGGTTGCGTGTTCTGAGTGCCTTTGCAATAGCAGGATGAGATTTGTAGTTGACTATGTAACTAGGAATAAAGGAATAAAAGATATTTTTATTTATGAGAGAGTAACAGCAACATATGCACAACTTAAAAAGTATCTTCCATCTTTACAAGGAAGTGAATACTTAGGAAATCAGTATAATAGCGGAGATGTTATTAATGGAATAGTACATCAAGACGCTATGAATTTGAGTTTTAAAGAAGCCTCTTTTGATTATATGGTATCCAATGATGTATTTGAGCATGTATCGAATTATAAGAAAGCTTTCGAAGAGGCATATCGTTGCTTAAAAAATAATGGGCATTTAGTTATGTCCATTCCAATATTCAAAGATAGGGAAAAAACAGTTATCCGAACAACTATAAACAACGATGGAAGCTTAAACTATCTAATGCCTCCTGTTTATCACGGTAACCCTATTTCCGAAGATGGGTCATTAGTATTCACAGAGTTTGGATGGGACGTTATTGACGATCTTTTGGATTGCGGATTTAAAGATGCATACGCTGTTGTGTATTATTCCGAAGAGAAGGGCTATTTTGGGGATTCTCCCTTGATTTTTGAAGCAATTAAATGAGGTCCAGATGAGAAAACTTGGGATATTATTACAAAGAAATAATAACTACAATAATAGGTTAATGGAAGAATTGCAGAAAAACTGCGACGAGAGTTATGTATTTCGAGAGACAGATGTAAATAGTCTAATGAAATTTTTGAAGGATCAGAGCAATTTTGGGTGGGATGAAGTTGTATTTATTTGCGATATAGTTTTTGGGCCTTTTTTTTCTCTAGCTGATTTTTTTGACCATATAAGTTCCTCTGACATATACGGTTTAGTTTTTGATTCACATAAATCTTATAAAAGAAAAAGACCAATATTACAGGAAGCTTTTGTAAAAGTAAAAGGAGCTTTTATTTTTTCTGATGAAATTGTTAAATGTTTTGAGAAGAAAGATTGGATAAGTGAATTATGTAAGAGGGGAAGCGTAGAGGCACATATTCCAGAGACTTTTGATTTTGATGGTTTGGAACAGGCGAGCAAGTATGTAGCATATCCGTATGAGAGTGTGGTTAATTATGGCTACCCTTTTTTAGCAAGGGAATGCTTTGAAGAAAAAAAAATAATGTCTCACATGTTGGATTTGAGTTTACGTCGACTATTTGATGCTTATAAAGAAAGCGAAACTATCAATGAGGCATGGGATTATGCAATAAAATATCTCGACCCAATTTCCCTGAAAAAACTTCTTCATCTAAATTATGTTATTCCGAATACATTAGAATTCTTAAATGATCAGAATAATGTTATTGATTGTAAAAAAAAGGTTGCAGTCTTTGCACACTTGTTTTATGAAGATTTGTTTGAAGAAAGCATAAAATATTTAAAGAATGTACCGAAATCAATTGATATTTATTTATCTACAACAGAAAAAAGTATTGATAAACTTCGTAGTTTGGCAAGGACTCATTCTCTAAAAATTAAAAAAATAACTTCTGCTGGAACTAGAGGGCGAGATGCGGGCGCTTTGCTGGTATCGTTTGCTCCTTATACTCAAAAATATGATTATTTTTGTTTTTTGCATGATAAAAAAAGTAGTGGGGGATTGAGCCCAGACATAGAAGGAGAATCATTTAGAAGACTTTTATGGGATAATTTATTGGGCTGTTCTAAAAATATAAATTATATTATTAGACTGATGGAAGATAATCGGTATCTTGGGTTGTTGTGTTCGCCAGTACCCATTATGGGAACTTATGCAAATAATTTAGTCGGCAAAGAATGGACTGTTTGCTACAACGTTACCGTTCGATTGGCAAAGAGGTTAGACTTAAAAATTTCAATGGACAAGAATAAGCATCCATTTTCTATGGGAATGGGGTTTTGGTGTAAAAAAGATGCGCTCATTCAATTGTTAGAGTATCCATGGAAATATGATGATTTTCCAGAAGAGCCCATAAAACTAGATGGAGAGATTAATCATGCAATAGAGAGGATACTTATATATCTAATAAAATATAATGGTTATTATTCAGCACATATTATAACTCAGGAGTATTCCGCTTTATATCTTGAGGAGTTGAAAAGATTAGCAGATACGGGGTTAACTGATGGTAGAAAAAAAATCCCATTTTGCCTAAGTGATAAAAGGAATATGGCAAAAGATGTAAATTTATTACACAGCTTTTCTGTATTTATGGGAAAACATCCGAATATATATATATATGGAGCAGGTACACGAGCTGTGGAATTTAGAAAAAGGATGAATACTTTAAAAATCAAGCCAATAGCGCATATTGTTACCTCGCACAAAGGAAATGCAAAAACACTTATGGGCTGTCCAGTGTTATCATTGGATGAGATTGAAATGGAATTGGACTCTTCTGCTGGAGTTGTTGTTGCAATGAGTAATGTTTTTGCGATTCCTGTAGTCGAAGAGTTAAAGAAAAGAAACATTGCGTATCTGTTTTTAGATATTGCTAAGTGATTTTGGTAGAAAATATGTATGAAGAAATATTTAGAAATAATTTTACTAGCAAGAATAAGAAAAGAATAGCTCTATATGGAACAGGTGTTATTGCTAATGAAATTACATTAACATGCTTTGATTATAATATCATTGGTCTTATTGATAGACAGATGATTGGATCAGTCCTAAACGGAACGAGAATATATGATATATATGATCTTGAAAAGTTGGACGTAGAAGAACTGATAATAGCTGCACAACCACAAAATATAAGCATTATCTATTATAGAATAAAAAATATAGTTGATTCTCTTGAAATAAAAGTATTTGATATTTATGGAAATGAGTTGCCTAACCTAGAGTGGAAAAAGAAGGAGTACTATTCTGGGACACATTGCACGGAAGAAGATTATAAGCAACTAAAAAAGGAAATACGAGAACACGATATTATTTCGTTTGATATCTTTGATACATTGCTTATGAGACTTGTTTTTGAGCCACATGATATATTTGAACTAGTAGAAATCCAAGCAAAAAAAAGAAAAATATATTTTGGAAACTTCAAGGAGGAACGAATACAAGCAGAAGTCAGTTTGATTAGCAAAATTCCAACCTTACATGAACTATATGCAGAATTCCAACGAACTACAAATCTTGACGAAAATACTATAGAAGAATTAAAGAATCTAGAGATTGAAGTAGAAAAAAAACTGTTGATTCCTAGAAAGAGAGTTGTTGAATTGTTTTTATATGCGAGAGATATGGGGAAAGACGTCTACATAGTTACCGATATGTATATGTCAACAGAATTCCTTGAAGAAATTTTGAGGTGCAATGGCATTGATGGGTTTGTTAAGATTTTCAATTCTTGCGATTATCATAAACCGAAAGTAAATGGATTATACAAAGTGTTTTTAGATGAGGTGTTGCATCGCGAAGAAAGTCGAAAGGAAAGAGTTCTTCATATAGGTGATTATTATCTCGCTGACGGAGAAAGCCCCCGAAGAGAGGGAATTGATAGTTGGATTATTGAAAAATCGAGTTCATTATTTGAAAAATCACAATTTGGCGAATTGCGTCAATATATGAATGGAATTAATGAGAGGCTTATTGTCGGAATGTGGATTGGAAAAATATTCAACAGTCCGTTTTGCATAAGTGATAATAAAATCGTAGTAGATGACGTTCATGATTTAGCTTGGGCAGGCGTAGGGACAGTTTTTAGTACATTTGTTGAATGGCTTAGATGTCAAAAAACTAAATTTAACGAGAAAGTTATCTTGAGTGCTAGGGACGGATGGCTTATAAAAAAAATCCTAGAGAATGATGATGATTATTTATATTTTTATACATCGCGTCTTGCTTTGAAAAAATGCTATGCTGAAAAAGAATTGTTTAAAAATTATGAGCGGTATATAAAAAAATGCAAGGTTTCGAGTTCTGAAGAATATTTATTTTTTGACTTGGTTTCATCAGGGAGTTGTTTACTATATTTGTCAGACCTATTTGGCTTGCAATTAAAGGGAATATTTTTATGTCAATATGATAAAGAGAACCCTGAAAGAAAACATCTTAATATTATAAGTATGTTTGATGAAAATGGGGAATCCAATTTTAGAAAATATTATTTGTTCTTTGAAATGTTGCTGACAGCTACAGAATCGTCACTGTCTTCGTTTTCAAATGATGGAGAACCTTTTTTTGAAGAAGAACTACGAACTCAAGAAGAAATTGAATTGGTCCTTGATTTACAACAGACGCTAATGGAGCATCATAATATATATGGTATGTTTGCGAGTGATGCGTTTGTTAATATGGATCTTTTGGATGGGCTTCTCAATATATATAACGAAGAACTTACGGAACATGTATTCAAGGAAAAGCCTTTGTTTTGCATTTACGACAGTTATGGTGTTGGTCGAATATCGTTATATTAAATGAAAAGACGGTTTGGACGAGGCGAATACTCTTTTAGATGTCTTTCATGATGATTCAGAATCAATAACACTTAAAAAGCGAGATAAAGAAAACTATTATGATGTTGAATTACAGTATTATGTAACAAAAGGGGAATTCTATGAATTTTGAACTAATGGCATCAATGATGTGCGCCGATTACAGAAATCTTGAGAGAGAGGTAAGGGCTCTCGACGAGGGAGGAATTGATTCTTTTCATATTGACATTATGGATGGTAGATATGTTCAGAATTATGCCATGTCTTTAAATGATTTACGATGTATTCGATCGTTGACAGATAAGCCACTCGATGTTCATCTTATGGTTGAGCATCCAATAAATACCATCGATTTGTTTACAAGCAATCTTAATAAAGGTGATACTGTATACATTCATCCGGAAGCAGAGTATCATCCTTCGACTACTATCTCAAAGATTATTGCTGCTGGAATGACTCCAGGAATAGCTATCAACCCAGGAACAAGCGTGGAAAACGTACAAATGCTTCTTAGAATAGTAGATAAAGTTCTTGTTATGTCGGTTAATCCTGGAAATGCTGCACAGATGTTTTTGCCGTATGTTAGGGAAAAATATGACAAACTGTTGGCACTAAAGGAAGAAATGAATTTTGACATTTATTGGGATGGTGCATGTGGAGCAGATAAGATTAAAGAATATGCTCCGTTAGGGGTTAAAGGATTTGTTTTGGGTACTACATTGCTATTTGGTAAAGGCAGGTCGTATGGAGAAACAATTAATTCCGTCAGAAGAATGGAGTTCTAATGGATGCAAATCTCGATAAGGAGAGTTCTTCTTTGAAAAAAGAGGAGATATATTTGTGAAGGAAGCGAACAATGTGTTAATAGCAATTTATGGCCTTGGCACAGAGACCGAGCGATATTTAAATAATATTGAAAAGGACATAACTGTTGTCGGTCTTCTTGACGGTTATCGAGAAGAGGGCGAAATATATGGTTATCCAATCATACCTCTTTGCTCTTTAGTAGAAAAAAAAGTAGAATCTATTATCGTCGTAGCTCGTCCGGGATCATGCAAAGCTATAACGAAGAAGATAGGATCTTTTTGTCGAGATAATAATATCTCTCTTTTTGATGTAAGAGGGAAAAATCTTCTTGAAACACAAAATATATCTTATAATTTTGAAAATATAAAAGGTTACACTAAGGAAGAATTATTAAATGAAGCGTTTCAGGCAGATGTTATTAGTTTTGATCTATTTGATACATTGATTACCAGAAAAGTATATTTTTATGCTGATATTTGGGAATTGATGGAAAAACAATTGCATCAAAAAGGTATAAATATATCCACTTTCACAAACTTAAGACTATTTGCTGAAAAAGAGTTATCCAAGAGCAATTCTCCGTCTCTTGAAGAAATCTATGATTATGTTTTAGAACAGAGTCGTAATCAATCTATTACTTCAGTTGAATTGGTCAATTTAGAGTATTCTCTAGATTGCTCCTTACTAATTCCCCGAAATGATATGATTTCAATATATGAATGGGCATTTAATCAAGGAAAGAAAGTAGTTATTACTACAGACAGTTATTATTCTTATTCACAGATTGAAAAGATTCTTAATAGATTAGGCATTAAAGAACCGGATAGTTTATTTGTATCAAGTGAAAATAAGACACTTAAAAATCAAGAATTGTTTGAAGTTGTTAAAAAGAATTATTCACAAAGAGAGATATTACATATCGGAGATGATGAATACGCCGATATTGATATGGCTAATTCCCACGGGTTAAAATCATTTAGGATATATAGTGGAAAGCATTTATATGATGAACTCGGAGGTATTGGATTAGAAGATAGCATTAGTTCCCTAACAGATAGAATAAAGTTGGGATTGTTTATCTCATCAATATTTAATAGTCCGTTTGTATTTGAAAGCATTGACGATAAGGTATTAGTAAAAACATCTTATGAATTAGGTTATTTATTCTTTGCTCCGATGATTTCAGATTTTATAATCTGGATTAATAATCAGTTAAAAGAAAAAAGATTAAAGCAAATGCTTTTCTGCGCAAGAGACGGATATCTACCAAATAAGATGTTTAAAGAGATATCTACAGAAATCAAGTCGGTATATTTTTTGTCGTCAAGGACCGCAGCAATTCGTGCTGGTATTGAGAACGAAGAGGACATAGAATATGTCGACAGTATGAAGTATTCAGGTGATGATAAAGAGAAAAATGAAATAAGATATGGTCTTGGAGCAGAAAGTGGAGATGACGCAGTTTTTAAAAAGAGAATAATCGAGAAAGCGTTATCTCAGAAAAAGAATTATTTGAGATATATCAATAGTGAAAATATTGAAGACACAAACATGGGTTTATTTGATTTTGTGGCGAAAGGCACTTCTCAGTTTTACCTACAAAAGTTGTTTACAGGACACTTAAAAGGGTTCTATTTTTTGCAATTAGAGCCTGAATATATGGCCAACAAAGGTTTAGATATTGTTTCATTTTATACGGATGAAGAGAAAGAAAACAGTGCAATATATGAAAATTATTATATTCTAGAAACTATACTGACCGCTCCGTTTCCGCAACTTAATGAATTTGATGATTATGGGAATCCTGTATATTCTAAAGAAACGAGAAGCCGAAAGGATATAGAGTGTTTCGAAGAAGTACAACGCGGAATTCTCGATTATTTTTATGATTATATAAGTATTGTTACTGAAGAAGAAAGACAAATTAATAAGAAATTGGATGAAAGGATTCTTTCAATGATTAATAAAGTAAAAATATTGGATGAAAACTTTATGTCATTGAAAGTTGAGGATCCTTTCTTTGGTCGTACTACAGATATTAGCGATCTGATAGGGTGATAGTCGACAAGAATAATTAAAGCGGTATAATAGGTATATAAAAGGGGGATTATCTATGGTAGTAGCAATTATTCTTTCGGGCGGTACAGGAAAACGTACAGGTCTGGATGTTCCCAAACAATACTTTAAAATAAAAGACAGGATGATTATTGATTATTCACTTGAAGCCATAGCAAAATGTGATGATATAGACTATTTTTGCATAGTCGCATCTTCTTTATGGCGCGATAAGATAGAGGATAGTTTATCTTCTGATTGCAAGGATAAGTTTGTAGGTTTTGCCAATCCGGGAGACAACAGACAACTATCGATAGTCAGCGGACTTCATTTGATAAAAGACTATTTTGATAAAAATGGATATACGGCAGACACAGTTTTAATACATGATGCAGCACGTCCAAATATTACATCTAAATTACTATCTGGATATATTAAAGATCTAGAAGGTCACGATGGAGTAATGCCGGTGCTTACTATGAAAGATACTGTCTACCAGAGTGAAGATGGCAAAAAAGTATCGAAGTTATTGGATAGAAAAAAAATCTTTGCTGGTCAGGCACCGGAAGTATTTTGCTTTGATAAATACTTAAAAGCAAATGAGTCGTTGTTCCCAGAAAAGATTAAGAAGATTAATGGATCATCAGAACCGGCAATATTGGCAGGTATGGATGTAGTTATGGTTGAAGGAAGTGAATCTAATTATAAGATTACTACCAAGGAAGACCTAGATAAGTTTGTTCAAGAGCAATTAAGCAGATAACCGAGAGGAAATGCTATGAAAGCATATGTTCTACACGGAATAAATGATATTAGATATGAGGATGTTGAAAAACCATTACCCAGTGCAGATGAAGCACTAATAAAAGTTATGGCTGCTGGAATTTGTGGATCCGATATTCCTCGAATATATAAAAATGGTGCACATGTTCATCCGATAATTCCCGGACATGAGTTCTCAGGTAAAGTTGAGTCGGTTGGAGATAAGAACAATGAATATCTCGTAGGCAAAAGAGTTGGTGTATTTCCCCTCATTCCTTGCAATAATTGCGAGCAATGCCGTGATAAAAGATATGAGATGTGCAGAAATTACAATTACTTAGGTTCTCGATGCGATGGGGCATTTGCTGAATATGTAAGAGTACCTGTGTGGAATCTTATAGAAGTGCCTGAAGCAGTTTCTTTTGAGGAAGCGGCAATGCTTGAACCCTTCTCAGTGGCTGCCCATGCGATGAGGGCAATGATAGATTCTAATACTGACAGAGAAACGTCAATACTTGTTTGGGGTGCAGGTACGATAGGTCTTATGCTGGTAATACTTCTCAAGTCGGAAGGATTTAATAATATCTATTGCGTAACTAACAAGGATTTTCAAAAAGAAATCTTGATTAACGCAATCGGAATTGATTCGGAGCATGTCTTTTTAACATCAGATAATAATATCAAGTCTTTTAAAGGAGCAAATATCTGTTTTGAATGCGTAGGCAAAAACGAAACTTTGAGTTTGGTTATAAACTATGCCTTACCATCAGGCAAGATAATGTTAGTCGGGAATCCTGCATCGAATATGAGTCTTTCTAGAGACACATATTGGAAGATATTGAGGAATCAATTGACAATCAAGGGAACCTGGAATTCTTCTTTTACGAAAGAGAAGAATGACGATTGGAATTATGCGTTAGACAAACTATTCAGCAATTCGATGCCGACAGATGTACTAATTAGTCATAAATATAATCTTGATGCTCTTAAGGATGGATTTGAGTTGATGCGAGACAAGACAGAGAATTATATCAAGTGTATGTATTGTGCAAACATATGAAAGAAGGAGATATTATGGGTGGAAAAGAACTTGATTCTTTGGAAATAGCGTTCTATAAAAGATGATTTGAAGAAAGGAAAGCTGAAGGAGAAGAAGAAAGGAACTTTCAAAATAAAATCAAGAAACTCGAACTTGAAATTGAGCAGTTAAAAAGTAGTATTTAGCAAGAATATGTTGTTTTAAGTATATCTCCCGATGTAAAGTTATATAGAACTCTATGTCGGGAGAATTTTTAAATATGGAGATAAAAAGATATGATGCATGCTTACGATGAGAATCTATTATATAAAGCACAGATAACGCTTGCAAACATGCTAGATAAGGCTGTGAATACGTATGGTTATGATTTGAAAGCTTTTTATTTTCTTTTCTTGAATTCTGTATATTGCAAAAGATTCGAGAGAGGAGAATCATCTGTAGTTGCAGGAATGTCAGGAACGGAGTTAGCATACACTATTATAAATGAGAATGATAGTACGGAAATGAAAGATTCATCATATCGCGTTCAAAGAAGTGTTGAGTATTGGATTGGTTGGAGTCTTGGATATTATCAATGGTATAGCGGAAAAAGATTTAAAGAGATTAATGAAATAGCAGATATGGATGCATTCGAATTAATGTATCCTAAATTTCATGAGATGGATATTATGCAACTCGTGGAGTTTTTGGATAATAAATCAAACGCCCAAAATGCTTTGAGGTTAAAAAGATTACGTATGTATGCGGGTTTAAGTCAAAAAGAACTTGCAGAGAAGACAGGAATTCCTCTTAGAACGATTCAGCAGTATGAGCAGGGCCAGAAGGATCTGACACATGCCAGGGCTGAAAGTGTGGTTAGACTTGCAAAAGCGTTGTACTGCGAAGTAGAGGATATTATTTAAGAAAAATATTAAAGAATGTTTTTAATATCCGATATTATCGGCAAATCAGCGTATAACATGTCCTTAATAGAATCATCAGCTGGAGCCTGATCTGCAACGAAGATGACTTTAAGTCCTGCAGCATGTGCGCTCTTGACTCCGTTGGGCGCATCCTCGACTGCGAAGCAATCCGATGGATCGGCATTAAGTTTTGAGCAGGCATACTCATAGATGTCGGGAGCGGGTTTGCCGTGCTCGACCATAGTAGCACAGATGATGTGCTCGAAATATTCGCGAATACCTGTCATATTGAGGTACTTATCTGTACGTTCATAATCGGTAGCTGTTGCAATGGCTACCGTTATTTTTTTATCTCTTAGGTATTCGAGAATATCTTTTACGCCGGGGCGAAGTTCGACGCCGTTCTTTTCAATATATCCTTCGACATATTCTTTGCGTCTTTTTCTTACGAGATTATAATCAAAATCTTCTCCGTACCATTCTTTGAACTGAGCAGGTGCGAAGGGACGACCGAGAGAACGAAGCATAAGTGCGCGTTCGTCGGAGAGTTCGTAGCCGTAGTCTGCTAGTG
>JAEEGJ010017195.1_pt1 | contig 16413 bp, 21 predicted proteins | sample 8958761 | NCBI WGS metagenome assembly JAEEGJ01 (sample SAMN16246546, study PRJNA631951) | gut metagenome | biome: gut microbiome; feature: rumen; material: RS-attached | host: Bos | place: Iran: Karaj | collected 2018-10
TGCATTGCAATATGAGTGCGCGTAGCTCAGCTGGATAGAGCGTTTGACTACGGATCAAAAGGTCGGGAGTTCGAATCTTCTCGCGCACGCTTCTCATAGATGGCTCCGATACCCATGAATACTGGGTTTCGGAGCTTTTCTTATGCGTTAGATTCTCCGGACCACGCCGGACCACTCAGCATATTTGCTCGATTATCTGGCGTTTGAGCTTTTCATCGACTTTACCATCTTTGATATATGCCTTGGTCTGCTCTGTGGTTGTATGTCCCATCCATTCACTCAGAGTCTTAAGATCTATGCCGTGCTTATAGCAATTGGTAGCATAAGTACGTCTGACATCATGGAGGGATCTGATAACCGTGTATCCGAGATCATGCTGCATATGATACAGCCTGTATTCGAATGTACGGTGTGTGGTGGACTTTATCACGCCTTTCTTACGATATTGGAAGATGAAATCATTATCTTCTACAGGGATACCGCTAATCCGGTTATGATCTTTTATAGCCTTCAGGCATTTTAGGGCTGTCTTATTAAGCGGGATGAATCGGTCACCTGCAGGTGTTTTGGTATGATTGTTAATTGTCCTTCCACCGCCTGTTGATTCACGCTGAATATGAATCTCTTCCGAGTCCCAATTGATATCGAGCCATTTAAGAGAATTCAGTTCTCCGATTCTAAGGCCTATGGCAAATAATAAGATTAATCCGTAGAACAATGGATCTTCACTTGCCAACCTGAAACATTCTGATATGATCTCTCCGGTTTCTTTTTCCGTGAAGAAAAGCTCCTTCTTATCGTGATGGATTGGTGGCTTGAATTCGTTTGGCTCGAATTTAGCCTGAAGAGCTGCGTTGTATTCGGTCCATCCCTTTTCCATGGAATAGCCTATTAATCCGGACACTACTCTTTTTATTCCGTTCCAATACTTTCGTGTGAAGGAATGTCCATTAACTTTCTTACAGTAAACAAAGAATTCTTTGATATCGGCAATCCTGATCTCGTTTATATCCTTATCCGCTAAAGCGGATTCTGAAATATAAGTATTGTAGGTGCTGATATCCTTTTTGATAGTCTCTGCTTCTCTGTGATCGATACGGGTTTGTAGGTACTCATCCCAAATACCGTTAATGGTATGCTTCTGTATTCCCTTGAGATCCTCCAATAAGGTGATCAGGTCGGTTCTGCGGTATTTCTTTCCTTTGACTCTGGCGTAATAACGATACGAGTCACCATATGGGATTTTGGATATTCCGTATTGTTTTAGTATTTTCTCCTCTTTTTCTTTTATCATTTTCTTCCTATCCTCTTCTGTGAAGAGCATTAGGAAGGCGTCAGAGGATATTCTATCATAATCGGAATAATTGTCTATTTGCCTTGCAGAAACTCCAATTAGGGAGTTATTACAATATTCGGTTTTCATAATATCTCCCTTCATTGTTTTTTTTCTGAAAAAACAAAAAAGACACCCATGCGGATGTCTCAGATTTATCCTTTTTGCTCTGTTTTGCTTTGTCCATTATAGAGATTATCACAGGAAAAACCGTTTGAAAAGGTACGCGAGCGGTAATTGAGCGGTAATTGAGCGGTAACTGAGCGGGACATGAGCGGGACATGAGCGGTAAAGAAACGAAATTGCATTTTTCAGTTTTTGTGAATTCGTCATTTTGAGATTTAAAAAAATGCTCCCTGGGGAGAAAAATTAAAAATGAAAAAAATCATACATTACAGATCAGCTGCTTTTAGCAGATGTTAGGGGCTTGGGGGTTTCCCCAACAAGCAAAAAATTTCATCGGTATATACCGATGCCCTGCTTGCCGCGACCGGATTACATATTTATAATCAAAATTGATAAAGTGGTATATCAAGGGATAACGTTCGGAAGGAGGGGCAGACATGGCAAGAAAGGTATTAACAGCAATAGCATTATTCTGTTTCAGTTGCCTGTTTTTTTGCGCTTGTGGGAATAATTCGATAAGCGAAACAAACTGTTACGAATATGTTGATAAAGAGGAAGCCAGGTTGATGCCTCCTGAAAAGCCCGAAAAAATTACAGTTACCGGTCATCCCTCCCCCGGATTGTTTTCATATACCGATATAGTTAAAATGAATTCTATTTCAGAATATCTTAAGTCTCTTGAATTATCTCCTACAGATTTGGACCCTTCGCAGTATGAAGGCGGAGGTTGGGTTATAGAGTATATTTCAGAGGGGGAGACTATCAGCTTCTGCCATTCCGGAAATATGTTTTTCCAAACTCCGGATAAGAAATGGTGGACTATTCCTTATGAGCAGGCATCGGCTTTCGATTCGTTGATTAGATCAATGATTCCTGAAGAATTGCCGATTGAAATTCCCTATGAAGAATGGAAAACGGATCAGGTTGCAGCCGAACCCATAGGTTTGACCATGAATGCATATAAAGGGAATTCTGTCGGTGTTACACTTGAATTTACGCAATCCGGTGGAAATGTAACAGGTGTGCTTCAAACGGGAACTTTTTTGGAACTTGAGAAATTAAATGAAAATGGAGAATGGGAAAAGCAGGAATATATCAAAAATAATGAGTGGGATGACAGGGTATTCTCAATTAACACCTCCGGTAGTACGCAGTTACCCACATTTTGGTTTTCTATGTATGGAAACATGCCCGATGGAAGTTACCGAATTTTAAAAAGAGTGCGCGATGTCAGAAGTGAAGATGATTATGACGAATATGAGCTTTATGCTCAGTTTACAATTCATGATCGTTTGGTTCTGGATGCCCTGGAAGAAATGGGAGTTATACCAAGTACGGATAATTGACTGAAACAAGGTGATTGTAATCTATAGTCGGAGCAAATTATATTTCCAGGATAACGTTCTATTGATGAGGTGAAAAATGAGTAAATTTACAAAATTGTATTTTACATTATTCATTACATCTGTATTAGTATTCTCTGGATGTGGCAAAATTTCCAATCAAGATGATAATGTGCAGAATGTTTCGTTAAGTACTGATGATCCCAATGAAAGAATGTGCAATTATCTAGCCGATAATAGCAAACAATTGATTTCAGGAATTGATGGTATTGACGATATAGATGCAACAGTAACTTGTGATGATTCCGGGGAATACTCTATCGATATAGTTGTGATTTTATCAGAAGACTATAGGGATAAATCTGAAGAAATAAAAGAAAATATTGAAGAATTAATATCCAAATCATTTACTTTTAAAGATATTAAGATAGCCTTTGATAAGGTATATTTATACGATGAGAACAAGGAAGAAGTTTCCGATACAAGAACTTATGCAAGGTTTTCAGGATGTTTTACAGCTACTGTCGAGGAATTGTTGCCTGATTACTATGCACTTCCGGGAAAGACTATAGCAGTAGTTCATTTTTTTCAAGATCGTCCGTTTTTATTGAGATTTCAGGATGATTTAACTGATAAACTCTCAGAAGGGGAAACATATGTATTCGAAATAGATACATTTGAAGTAGAAATACCTGAAGGCACGCAAAGTGTAGATATTTCAGATTATATGTACTCTATTGTTGTTACGAGTTATAGACCGGCGGAAGAAAATGAAAAGGGATTAACGGAACTGCAGGCAACAATTGAAATAGTGCAAAAATAATACGATATATGCATGATTGGTTTACCGTCGAGGAAATCGACGCACAAACATTCGCTATAAGTGAATGCCGGCATTGGGAAGAACCTCATTGCTATCTTCTTTGCGGGAAATATAGGAATGGATTACGATTCTTGTAAAGAAACGGAATTGCGTTTTTCATTTTTTGAATTCGTCATTTTGAGATTTTAATAAAATTGTTCCTCCGGCGAAATTTTAAAATTAAAAAAATCATACATTACAGATCAGCTGCTTTTAGCAGATGTTAGGGGCTTGGGGTTTTCCCCAACAAGCAATTTTGCCTCTGTGTACACACAGATGCCCTGCTTGCCACGACCGTGTTACTTGCTTAAAACAGTGCGAAATCAGGGGATGTTTACTCTTTGAGATAGAAAACCTTTGATATTTTTCAAAAAACCATTTAGAATGAATTTGCAACTTAATAACGAGGCGTGATGCTTCCTAAATTCGAAATTCTGTTAGTATACATTTATTGCCGTGGATGAAAGTTCGCCGTAGTAAATGTTTAGAAGATTCTTGGGTGATCTTTGAACAGAAATAATAATTTAAGATTCATTACCTAACACGGGTGGTTACTTTTAGGAGTAGTCTATTTTGCGTTAGGAATCATGCCTCTCTGAAACAATTACTTTCAGGAGGTTTTTTTTATGGAAAATTTCAATGAGACTTTTAAAGGAGCTAAAGTTGTTGAAGATCAGATTGGGGGGTATGCATTTAAGAATTCATTATTGTTAAGACAGGCTTTTGTAAGAAAATCATATTCCGAAGAAAACGGTGGAGAAAACAATGAGATCCTAGAGTTTATCGGAGATAAAGTATTAGATTTGGCTGTTATCCGATATCTGATTAAAAGATATGGTTCTGAGGTATGCTTGAAGAATATTCAGGGTGGAGCATGGATTAATCTAAATGACCATATACAGGTTGAAAAAGAATTTAAATGTGATTTATCGGAAGGCGATTTGACCAGACTCAAGCAGAAGATGGTTCAGAAAAAAGCTCTTGCGAGAAGAATCGATGAGCTGGAAATTGGCAGATTCCTTATTGTCGGCCAGGGTGATAAGAAGGGGAATATTTCGCAGGAGGATTCGGTAAAGGAAGATCTATTTGAAGCTATCATTGGAGCAGTTGCACTTGATTGTAATTGGGATATAGAGAAAATTCAAAATGTCGTAGAAACGATGCTTGATCCGGACTCCTTTATAGAAGATGACGAAGAGGACGACTTTGTAAGCCTGATATACGAATGGACAGAACAGAAATATGGATATGAACCTCATTTTAAGTATTTTGATGGGGGAGTAAGCAGGAGCTGGTATGTTCGTCAGCCTAATGTGATATATGAAAGGTTGGAGGATACTTATAAACTCAATAACTATAAAAAGTCTTGCCAGGTAATGCTGTCAATGGATATGCCTGTATTTGAAGGATATGGTGAATCAAATAATCAAGCAAGAAAAGCAGCATGCAGGACGGCATATGAGTATTTAGAGTCCCATTCAATGCTGTTAACGATAAAGGACGAGATTCCTGATCCTAATGAAAATGATGCAATTAATCAATTGGAAATCCTTGCAAGGAGAGGCTATTTTACTCTGCCTGAATATGATTATAAGGAATCACATGATGAAAACGGGAATCCTGTATGGACAGTAACATGTAAACTTGATGGCTACGATTGTTGCTTTACTCAAATCTCTGCTTCCAAGAAGCAAGCAAAAAAGCAAGCAGCATTCAAAACACTAAACTATATATTGGAGCACTATGATTCAAGTAATAAGGAGGTGCTTCAATGAAGAAAAAGTATTATGCGGTTGCAGCTGGAAGAAAACCCGGAATATATAATTCCTGGGAGGAGTGTGAAAACCAGGTAGATGGGTTTTCAAATGCAAGGTTTAAAAGTTTTAAAACTATTGATGAAGCAAAGAGGTATTTGAGCGATAATACATCTTCTGTCAGTAATTATCGTAAGGTATGTTTGTTATGTGCTAAACCGATGAATACCAGCCCTGAATTATGCGCTGCCTGTAGAAGAAAGAAGGGAGCATTAGAAAGCAGATTATTTGACTATAGTCACGGGAAAATCGAAAAGGTCTCTAATCGGAATTTATTGTATCTCAAGGAGAGGCATAAAGAAGGAGATATTTTTGATTATTTGATGAAATCTCCCCAAAGTTATTGGGAGACCTTTGGGGCTTCGCTAGAACATAGAAAGGAAAACAAGAAGAAATATAAAAGCCATTTGGCAGAAGATAAAACATATAGAAATGACGAGATAATTCCAGATTTTGCTAAATCGCTATTAGGTCCGACAAAAGAGATTTTAAAAGTTCAGGGAAATAGAACGAATCCCCAGATAATTTATAGGTGCAAACGGTGCAACGAAATGTTATTTGCCCGTTATTCTGAGTATACAGCTAGTTCCGGACACGATTGTGAAGGCATTAAATCATCGGGAGAGATAATCGTAGAAGAATTCCTGAAAAATGAAGGGTTAGATTATAAAACACAGAGAAATACTTTACGGTGTAAAAATCCTGATACCGGGCATGTCATGCCATATGATTTCGAATTAACCGGTAAAATGGTCTTAATTGAAGTACAAGGGGAACAACACAGATCATTTATTCCAAGATTTCACGTTACCCAGGAAGGATATGAATATCAAAGAAAAAAGGATACCTATAAGAGACGTTTCGCTGAGCAAAAAGGGTATCGACTTATTGAAATATGGTATGATGAAATTGAAAATGACAGTTTCAAACAGAAAATAAGGGATGCATTGATTATTTAGAATAAGGAGCACAATATGACTAATTGCCCTGGCTGTGGAGAAATGATCAATGAGGGTGCAAAAGTATGCCCTAGGTGTGGTAGGCAAATGGCCAATTATTCAACTCAATTTCCCTGTCCGCGTTGTGGCGAATTATTGGACTATTATGAGCGCTTTTGCCATAGATGTGGATTATCTATGGTCAATGGGTATTCTGAGGAGGCTCCAGAAGAAGAAAGGCATAGTTCTTTTCGCCCTATCCTGATAATTCTTATTGTTTTGGGCATAGTAGGAGTTACCTGTTATTTGATTTTTAACACCCCTCTAGGAAGCAAGGTTGGGGTTGAGGACGAACATGTGACTTTTGTGAAAAACGGAAGTCCTATTAGTTATCCTGACATAACGTATGATGAAGCGTTTTCGGCCTTTTTCTCTGACACAAGCTGGGAATATTTTGTCAGTGATAAAGGATTGGATGTTGTAGAATTTAATGGGGATTGTTTGTATTATGATTCTGAAATTACTGTCACTATCCAATTTGTTCTCGATATGAAAAATGGAACGTTTGAGATGGAGTATGTTGCTTTCAATGATGTTCCCCAATCGGTACTTATGTCGTATGCATTAATTACTAAAGTTTTTGAGAGTTACTAATCCGAGAAGAAGTCACATAAAGGGAATGTGACATTATCTTCCAGGATAATAAAACAATGGTATTTGACTTTTCTTAGTATAAATAATAAGCAGTATAGATGAGAAGGAGTTCAAAATGAAGATTAGACAAGTATATTTCAGTAAAGGGTCGTGTATCGTTTCTTTAATCATCGCCGTGCTTTGTATTGCCATAACAGTCATTGCACAATTGATACCATCCACATATACAGCTTTTGCATTCACATATCCGATTGAATACCCCTGGCAAGTTATTACATATTTGTTTTTACACGGATATACAGAGGAAATACTTCCTGCAGATTTTCCATATGCAGCTGTACAAGTTACAGTTGGTCATTTGATATACAATCTATTATTGGTGATCCCGTTTGGGATCCTGGTTGAAAAGGTCATCGGCAGAACGAGGTTCCTGTTACTGTCAATATCTGCATGGCTCGTCCATATGATCTTTACGCTGATCCTGTTTATGGTTATAACACCAAAAGGAGAAGCTAATCTGGCAGCAGGTGCTTCGGGTCTTGCATTCTCCTATATGCCGGTAGGAATGTTCATTATATTTATGCTTGGAAAGAAATATGGATTTAAGCAATTGCTTAAACAGGTTTCTTTTTACCTTTTATTGCCGATTGCGATAATGACATTGATAATCGCATTGAGCCCGAATGTAAAAGGAGTTACCGGAATCTGGTCAATGATAATGCATATATTAGGAATAATAGTAGGGATTATATTTTCAGTTGTAAATCGCAAGAGGATCAACGATTATTTCCAAAGAAATGTCGTATGATCATAGCGAGTTATACCGGAAGATAAAACGATTATTTCATTGTATCTGTCCATTAATTCCTTACTAGTTTACGTTCCAATTCCTCAAAGTCATAATCCTCTCTTTGTGGGAAATTTAAGAATGAATTACGATTCCTGTAAGATGAGGGATAAGGTATTTCATTTTTATATCTGTTTTTGGTATTGTCAGTATTATATTGTCGCTGATTTACCGTCACGGTATTACCGCCATGGTTTTCCCGTGACGGTTTTTCCTTCACGGTAGAGTCTTTATGTTCAATATTTTGCTCATCTGTTGATCTGCTGGATTTGTCATCGCGTAAGAAGACGTTGGTTGAGAAGTTTCCGGAAGCATTCCTTGACTTGATTCTGGTCAGATATCCGAGCTTTTCCAGTTTTATGATGGAAGCTCTTATCGAATCCGGACAATCTGATACGATAGCGCTTATTCCGTTTATGCTGAATTCCCAATCATCCGGAAGGCTGTAAAGAGTACATAATACTCCACGGTCCTTCATGGACAGTTCTTTATCCTTAAGGATTCTATTACTGATCATTGTGAAATTGTTTTGTGGTTTATCTTTTATTATTGACATGTTTCTCCTGAAAAAAGTGCAAAAAAAACAGACACTGTATGTGCCTGCAATGATTTTAGATAACATTTATTATTTATTGTGTGTTGGACCAAATACGGACCAAATTAAAAAGACGCCTTCCAAATGCCCATGGTTACGGGGTTCCTAATTACGGTCGAGTTCGAATCTTCTCGCACGCTTAGTTTTCAGGCAGGACATAATGTCCTGCTTTTTTTGTGCCTCGGAGATGCGGAAATCATTATGATATAATCGTTTTATATTCCAGGATAACCTACTAAGGAGATGTTGATTTGAACGAATCTGAACTATATAAAGAACTTGGTGTTTTAACAAAGGACAAGATCAAATGGGAAGAGAATATACCTTATGTTTCATCTCTTCTCAACCATGGTTCTGCGAAGATACAAGCGAAGTCGCTTTGGTTACTAGGTGAGATGGGATTTGAATATCCTGATTCTATACAAGATACAGTTCCATCGATTGTTGCATTCTGTGAAAGTGGGGATGCTCTTTTAAGGGAACGAGCAGTAAATGCCATTGGCAGAATCGGAAGGAGCAATTACAGCTTGATTGAACCATATTGGACAAATCTGTTTAACTTTGCTTCTGATGAAGAACCTAAAGTACGTTTGAGTTTTATCTGGGCTTCCGAAAATATAGCTACGAACACTCCAGATATTTATGGGAATTATATGCCGGTATTTGAATCACTCCTTCATGATATTAATGATAAAGTAAGGATGGAATCTCCTGAAATCTTTAGAGTGCTTGGGAAACGTAGACCGGAGTTTGTCATTCCTTATATTGAACAATTACAAAAAATGGCTGAATCAGATAGCAATCGTGTTGTAAGAATTCATAGCCTTGGAGCAATCAAGGCGACAACAAAGTAGAATCATATTATAAGACATCGGAATGAGGTTTAAAAATGTCAGATAAAAAAGCAGTTATTGTTATTGATCTTCAAAAGGATTATTTATGGGATAAGAGAAAACCGATGTTTACTTATGATACTGAAAAGCTCATAGGAAATGTTAACTCCGAGATTAGAGCATATAAGGAAAAAGGGTATGACATCATATATATTAAGCATATTTTACCCAAGTTATTGTGGGGAGTTGGTTTCTCAATCGAAGGGACTGAGGGTGCTGAGTTATATGAGGGATTGAATGTGGTGTCTGACTTATGTTTCGAAAAGAACAGATCTGATTCCTATAGTTCAAGACTATTTCGAGAGTATATGAAAAAGAACGGATATAGCGAAGTCATACTAATGGGACTGGATGAGTGCGGATGTGTTGGGGCTACAGCGAAAGGGGCGGCTAAAACAGGAATTAATGTTAAAATTCTCGAAGCTTGTATTGCAAGCAGATTCCCTGAGACGAAAATCGTGAAAATGAGAGAAAAGTTAAAACGACTCGGTATAGAATACATATAATCTCTATTCAACTTGAATGAACGATAGGGAAAATATATTCCGGTTATATCGATTGTGAGTAAAGAGATGAAAGAACTGTCTATAGAAGAAAGAATTGAATGGTTTGAAACAACCTTAAAAGAGTGCTGTTCAACTGTAAATACATTAAATGTGGAACAATTCTTAGGTATGCTTTTTGAAGAGCTTTGTATAAATGTTGTTTCCTGCTTTTCAGAATACAGTTTGGACATATTACTTGATGCCGGCATGATTTCGGATACAAATAGGGATAGTTGTATTATAATCAGGGATTTATATATTACATATGAAAATGAATTTCGTGCGTGCGCTAATCCTGAAGATATAAAGAGCATGAAACAATGGAAGGAAATAAATGATTTGGCAGATAATGTATGGGCTGATTACATTAAGCGTAAATCGCGGAGTTCGATCTAAAGCGGAAATATATGATGGAGATTACCATTCTGATTGTGAGTTCTTCACCGATGTATTACTCAAAAATGGAGATTTCAGAAGAAAGCCTAGATGAGGTTACAGGCGTGATTCCTGATGAAAAGTACAGGGAATTAAAAAATGGATGGTAAATAAAATTCGGAAGATATTCAGGATAAAACAATGATATTTGACTTTTCTTAGTATAGAAAACCAACGGTTACGAGAACGCAATAGATTTCAGTTCAGGAATTAAAACTTATGGGAAAGCAGATTAATTACTACATGGAATATGACAGCTTTCTTCTTCTGGCCCAAAAGGCTATTGAATTGGGTTGCGAAATAATGCCTTTTAGTGATGGGAGTTTAAAGAGGAGTTATTCTCTTGATGTTATTATGGAAGATAAGCTTAATTATTGTTTTCACGTTCCCGAAGCCGGTGAGATTGAAACCGAGCTCCATTTTGGCAAAGAGTGTGTTGTTCGTGGATATAATGCAAGCGGAATAACAATTATTGAAGCTGGCTTTTCTAACATAGACAATGAGAAGAAGGTTATAACCGGATCTCGAATATTCTGTATATCTGATTATTATGATGCTGATGGTAATCTGATCAAAAGACCTGATTGTGTCACTAAGGCATATGAATCACTGGCAAGGTACGTAAAAAAGCTGGCTCCATATACTGAATTAGAGTACCGACCTGTAAATCCGATTTACGATAAAGTAAAGAATAAAGTATACATAACGCCGCAATGCTTAGACTTGGTTCGTGATTATGACTACGGTTTAAACTGATGGTATTTTTATGTATCCTGAAAAGATACTTCGGTATGAAGGAAAGTTTTTTAGTCGGGTTAGTCAGGAATAAAATGAACTAAGAATTAATGATAGTTTATACCGGAAGACAATGAACGAGGAAAGCAAAAGACATTATGGGACATGTAACTGAAAATGTAGAATTGACAGTCTTGTGCCTTATACAAGATGGAAACAAAATGCTGTTGCAAAACAGGGTCAAAGAGGATTGGAAAGGATACACTTTCCCAGGGGGCCATGTTGAAGCCGGAGAATCTTTCGTTGATGCCGTAGTCAGAGAAATGAAGGAGGAAACCGGGTTGAATATCACCAACCCTAAACTCGTTGGGATCAAACAGTTCCCGATAACGAATGGCCGGTACATTGTATTACTATTTAAAGCAACAGAATTTAGCGGGACAGTTATTTCCTCTGATGAAGGGGATATGGAGTGGATAGATATTGATGACATTTCTAAAGTGAATGTTGTCGAAGATTTCTATGATCTTTTGAAAGTGCTGAATGACCCGGACATAAACGAATTTCAGTATACTATTGAAGACGGTGAGTGGATTGTTCATTTGAAGTGATTTATCAGTTTTGATTGAACGTTATCTCGGAATAAATTTTGAACTAACGTGTCGGGAAGGAAATAAATGGATAATTTTGTTGATGAAAGAGATTATAAATTATTGGAAGCTGATAAATATACATTTTTAGTCCTTCGCAGGATTATTGACACTGAATGCAGTCTCCTGTTAACGGATCATGAAAGGCTCATTATCTGCTTTACCGGATCACCATATCCTGTATGGATATGGACTGCGGATGGTTCTACACGAGAAGAATATGAATTTGCTTATCGTATTGTTATGGAAAAGGGGTTGCTTAATCGGGAGCATAAGTTCAATGTAAAGTATGAACTTGCGGAATACTTTATAAAAAGAGCTGCTGAAGATAATCAGAAGCTTGCCATTACAATGAATTTATTCGCATATGATTGTCCAAAAGCAATTCCTCCCTCTTCAAGGGTATCCGGACGTATTGAGGTGTGTACGGAAAAGGATGTTGAAGAATTGATAATTTTTCTTGATCGGTTCCATGAAGAAGTACAAGTGGATAGAAAGAGCATCGAAGAGTATCGGGAAGATGCAGAGAAATATGCCGCGACAGGAAGATTCTATTTTTGGATAGATGATCAAAACAGAAAAATCGCAAGCTGTCAGTATGCGCCAACGGGAGATATGGCTTCGATTAATATGGTATATACCCAAAAAGCACACCGAAGAAAGCATTATGCTGAAAATCTGGTTTATCAGGTTACTAAGATTGTGGAGGATGCAGGCTATACTCCCATGCTATATACCAATGCGGATTATGCTGCATCGAATGCTTGCTATGAAAAAATAGGATATGTACTAAGAGGTAAATTATGTACATTAGGCTGAAACGGTAATTCGTACTCTGGAAGATAAACCGGAATACAATGTAGACCGATAAATTCATAATTTCCGTGGAGATACAATGCTTTTATACCATTATTTTGATAAGAAAACAGGTCCGTTTCGGAATCTGTCAGACCTAAGCGAAGAAGAAGCCAATAAGGTGCTTCTGACCATAAAGTCCGAAAAACCTGAAAGCATGTGTGCAAAAAGGCAAGACAGTTACGTTGCCGATAGAAGGCGATTCGAAGAGATACTAAGGACCGAGTTCCGGAAAAAAGGCGGGAAGATTGAACGCGAAGTCCCCCACTATCTGGTGGTTGGTGAATGCCCATGGTTACAGAGCTGGTTTGAAGACTGCGATCACATAGTGATTGATACGGCAGACCTGGATCTGAGCACAGTCTCTTTTACCTATGGAGATTCTCATCCAACGTTCAGTGACCGTGTTAATGATGGAAAAGAGTACAGAAAGAAGCTCTATACATATGACGAGATATTAGGCGTGATTGAAAAGTACGGACTTCCTCAGGACTGGAACCCGGATGGGAAATACGGCCCGGAGCGGTACGTCGAAGCTCATGTGTGGAGTGATAGGGGAATAAAAGATGGCATCGAGTAAAGATTATTTGGATTTTATTTTAGAACAGCTCTCAGAGCTGGATGATATAACATACAGGGCGATGATGGGAGAATACATCATCTATTATCGTGGAAAAGTTGTCGGTGGCATTTATGATGACCGCTTTCTTGTGAAGCCTGTAAAGTCTGCTGTGAAAATGATGCCGGAAGCCGGTCTGGAACTTCCATACGAGGGAGCAAAGGAGATGCTCCTTGTCGATAATGTAGAAAACAAAGAGTTTCTTCGCAATCTGTTAGAGGCGATGTATGAAGAGTTACCTGCCCCGAAGAAAAAGAAGTGAGCTATAGTAAGGAAAATCTGAAGATAATTACTTCATAATATTTTTTCTTGTTGATTTTATATAGAAAATGGTGACAACTATTTGAGAGATTAGTGAGAGAAGGTTGTAGTATGGGACTGTTTACAAAAAAGAAAGACAGTGATTATTATGCCGAAGCAGGGAACAGGCTGTTTGATGAAGGTAAATATAACCAGGCTATCCTGAAATGGTTGGAAGGGTTAGATTCTCTTAATAAACCGATTAATGCTCAGAGTGAAGCAGTATGGTTTCATACATCTATTGCAGATGCTTACTTCTTGTTGGGAGAATATGAAAAAGCATATTCGTATTTGTTGGAAGCAAAATCAAATATTTCGGGTGAAGGATACTCTAATCCATTCGTCATGCTTCGTTTGGGACAATGTTCACATGAATTAGGAAAAAAAGATGAAGTAGAATATCTTATGCGTGCTTATATGCTTGCTGGAGATGATATTTTTGAAAACGAAGATAAAAAGTATTTTGAATTGATTAAACATCTGATATAGTAAACCGAAAGTTCTATATCAAAAGTCTCATAGATAAGTATGGTCTCCCTCAGGAGTGGAATGCGGACGGAAGGTGGGGACCGGAAAGATATATTGAAGCACAGGTATGGACGGATGTTTCGATGGAGAGGAATATCTGAATCGTAAACCGGATAAACATAATAAATCAGGAATTCTGAATTTGGAAGATTGTATATGATTGATCATAGAATTAAAGAGCAGCTTGCGCTTGAGTTTAATTGTCGTCCTGATGATTTTGAACGTGACGATAATGTCATCACAAAGAACTGTCTGCATGAGAACAGAAGAAAATTTTCCGATACTCCGTTTTTCCTTCAGATGGCAACCTTCGGAGGTAATGCAGTTATCTCTGCCGATGAAGAGATGCATCCATGGCTTGAAAATTGGGTGAAAGAAAAAAGTGGCTTCTGGCTTTTTGAACAGCACAATTTCTATGAGCTTGAATCTGAGATAAGAAAACATGGGTATAAGATGGCTCTTACTCATCATATGTTCCTGCCCGCAAAGAATACTTCCGATTTCAAAACGGATATAAAAGTAAAGTGGCTTGAACAGGAGGATATTCATCTTTTTTATGGAAGAGAAGAATTCTCAAATGCACTATGTGACAGGTTCAAGCCGGAGAGACCTGACGTGCTTGCGGTAATTGCCCTTGACGGAGAAAAGATCATGGGAATCGCCGGCTGTTCGGCAGATACACCGCTTATGTGGCAGATAGGAATAGATGTGCTTCCCGAATACAGAGACCGCGGGATTGGGAAAACACTGGTCACACTGCTTAAGAATGAAGCAATTCGCAGAGGCGCGATACCATATTATGGAACAAGTCTTTCCAATATTTTTTCGTGGAAGATCGCATTGGGAAGCGGATTCGCTCCGGCATGGATAGAGACGGAATCCAGACCATGCAATGATATTGAATTTGCGAAATAAAACCTCTCAGAATTGAAGGTGGAATTTGATGATCAACTTAAGAACGATTACTAAAGAAAACATAGAAGACATACTGAACCTCAGCGTAAGCGAAGAGCAAAAAGGTTTTGTCTCAGATAATTCTGAATCCTTGGCGCAGGCGTATGTATATCATGATACTGCATGGCCGTTTGCAATATATGAGGATGATACTCCGGTAGGCTTTATTATGATGGGATATTACGAGGCAAAACAATACTATACATTGTGGAAGTTCATGATCGATCAAAGATATCAGAATAAAGGATACGGCCGACAGGCGCTTTTGCAAGGACTGGATTTTATCAAAGAAAAGTTCAATCCTGATAAGATCTATACCGGAGTGGCTCTGGGAAACAGTGTGGCCAAAGGCATGTACGAATCTGTCGGGTTTGTTGATACAGGATTAAGGGAGTTTGGTATGGAAGAAATGTGCTTGAATTTCTATCCTGCGCCAATACATATTGGAAATAAAGTATGGATACGAGATCATAAATGATAGAGCTATGATGAGGTCACCTGAGTCATAGGTGATATATATTTGAAAGGATAGGAAAAATGACATCGATAATGAATCCGGATTATAAGTACTACAAAAAGCTTGAAGGCACATGGAAAGATGCGAATGGCTCATGCGAAGCTGTCCTTAACAGCGGTGCCGGAATAGAGATACGATATGCGACAGGAAAACTTTCATCCTCATACGGTGTAATGGATGCCATGCAGCTTCTGCTGAACCAGAGTGGAATGATGCTCGGAATGATGTCTGCATCCTACACGATCCATGATGGTGAAGAGATAAAGATTAGACTGAATAACTGTATTGTATATGAGGGTGATAAGACGATATACAGGGTGTCCGAGGCATGGTATGGCAACGAAGAGCTTCACCTGGAGATGATGGATCTATATGACGGACATAAAGAAGATGTAGTCCTTACCAGGGTTAAGGAAGATGAAGTGACCCTCGCTGAAGGTGAAATACAGTGTTCGTGCGGGTACAGGGGAGCAGCAGGGAGGTTCTGTCCAAACTGCGGAAAAGCGATGTCTTGAATTTTATAGGATATCTTTTTCAAACGGATTTACACCCCGTTTACACCTTTTAAAGGTGAGCTGCCCGATGAAAATAATGATACCGCGGTTATCTGCTATACGTGGATGATCGCGGGTATTTTATAAATAGCAAAAACGGAAATACTATTATGATGATAGAAGACTAAGATTGGTGTGTAGCTACGAAATATCACAGAAAGGAGGAAACTGCGTATGGTCAGGGAGATGATCCAGAAAACATTGGATTATGTTGATAGCAACATAAAAGAAGACATTACTGCGGAAGAACTGGCTGAAGTTGCGGGATATTCTGTTTTTCACTTTTACAGATTGTTCCAATCAGCTGTTGGAATAC
>JAEEGJ010017197.1_pt1 | contig 16412 bp, 14 predicted proteins | sample 8958761 | NCBI WGS metagenome assembly JAEEGJ01 (sample SAMN16246546, study PRJNA631951) | gut metagenome | biome: gut microbiome; feature: rumen; material: RS-attached | host: Bos | place: Iran: Karaj | collected 2018-10
GTCGCAGTGCTGTTGACTCACTTTTATTTTTCCATAGGGAATACCACATTCCAGCATACAGGTTGAGCGACCATTTCTCGTTGGCCCAGACATACGACACCCAAGGACCGACACTCGGTCTGGAAGAACCATGAATGCCAAAACTGACGAAGCTGTTTTTCTTGATATTGCTCGTGGTCACAATATTGATGATACCACCGTCACTCTTGGCACTATAGCGGGCAGAAGGATTAGTAATCACCTCAATACGTTCCAATGAGTTAGCTGGCAACTGTTTGATAAACTCTTTCAGGCTTTCCTCATTGAGGTGGGAAGGTTTGCCGTTCAGCCAGATTTCCACCGAAGAGACGCCCCGCAAGGTAATATTACCCTCGACATCCACCTCAACGCCAGGCGCGTTCTGCAAGGCATCGGCGGCGGTACCGGTCTGAATGGACGGATCTTCAGCGACATTGTACAAGGTCTTCTCCCCTTCCATGAGATAAACAGGTTTAGTGGATGCCACAGTCACCTCCTTCAGGCTCTTGCCCTGTCGGGGCATTAACATCTCCCCAAGATTCTTCTCTGTCTCGGAATCCTCGATATGAATAGGCAAGGACAAAGTGTTGTATCCCACCAGATTAGCTTTTAACACATAGTCTCCTGCCGGCACATTCTCCACAGTAAACTTTCCATCCGCTCCCGTGAAAGACATATATAGTTCATTAACGGAGGAATCGTTTTCCATCAGGCTGATACGGGTATAGAAAAGCGGAGCTTTGGTCACCCCGTCAAGCACTGTTCCCTGAACATTACAAGTCTGTGCCGACAGTGACATTGCTGCCGCCAGCATCAATATAAAAGCCATTATATTGATTATTAAATATTTAACCTTATTCATTTGTCAAAAATTTAAAAAGAACAAAATTTAAACGCATGATTGGCGTTAAAAATTGCAAAGGTAAATAAAAAATGAATGCTAATAATAAAAAAATAAAAAAAGAAGATGAACTGAAAATTAATTTGTTCACCTTCTTCCTATTTTTCTGTTACCAACTTTCAGTTTTCAGTTTTCAGCTGTTTTTTCAGTTGAGCGAACTCCTCAAGGAGATTCGGAAGGGCACGCACGCTGGCCATTTCGCGCCAAGCCTTGCGAGCATCGGTGGCAGGCTGGCCAAAAATAGTCTGTCCTTCCTCTTTCACACTCTTATCGACGGCAGATATAGCAAGCACTGTCGTACGTTTGGCGATATACAAATCTTTATTGATACAAGCGCGAGCCCATATATTGCAGTCATCGTCGATATATGTACAACCGGCAATGGCACATTGGGCACCTATGAGGCAATGGTCACCGATATGGGTATCATGGCCAACTTGTACCAGGTTGTCGAATTTCACGCCTTTGCCAATATAGGTGTCGCCCGAAACGCCCTTGTCAATGCAAGTGTTTGCTCCAACTTCCACATTGTCACCGAGTATCGTTCGCCCACAGGATTCCAGTTTCTTCCATCCGTCTTTTCGCTTTTGGAAATAATAGGCATCCGCACCGATAGAGGCGCCGGAATGGATAATGACATTATCGCCAATAATGGTGTGGGCGTATATGCTCACATTGGCATGTATGACGCAATTCTTACCAATTTTCACATCCTCGCCAATGAAAACATTCGGCTGGATGATGGTTCCCTCTCCGATTTGCGCATCGGGATGTATCAGTTCGGTCTGCGGGTGCAATTGGACAAAATGTCTGACAATGGTGACAAAATCGCCAACAGGATCTTCGGTAATCACCAAGGTCTTCCCTTCCGGACATTCCACTTCCTTGTTAATAAGGATTATCGTGGCCTCGCTATTCAATGCTTTGTCGTAATACTTCGGGGAATCCACAAAAGAGATATTTCCCTTCACGACAGAATGTATCTCATTGACACCGGTAACCAGATTATCTTTCTTACCGGAGACAGTCACTTTATGCCCAATAATACCACAGAGCTCGTCGAGGGTAATAGGGGTTTTGAATTCCATGTTGCTTATTTAACTCTTTCAGCGTATTTGTTGGTACGAGTGTCAACCTTGATCATCTCGCCTGTTTCGATAAAGAGAGGCACAAACACCTCGGCGCCAGTTTCCACAGTGGCACGTTTGGCCGCGTTGGTAGCGGTATCACCTTTCACACCGGGTTCGGTATAGGTAACCTGCAAATCAACAAAAGGAGGAAGCTCGCATGTCAGCGGAGTATCAGTATCGGCGTGATACATGATTTCCACGCCCTGACCTTCTTTCAGCAGACCGGGGTTGTTGATCAGCTCACCAGGAATAGCCAACTGTTCGTAGGTTTCTGAATGCATGAAGTTATAGGTGTCATCACCTTCTTTATATAAAAATTGATAAGGACGACGTTCAACACGGGCCAAATCAATCTTCACACCAGCGGTGAAAGTATTTTCCCATACACGCTGGGTTCTCAAATTACGCAATTTTGTTCTCACAAAAGCAGGACCCTTGCCTGGTTTCACATGCTGAAATTCAACAATTGACCAGAGTTCGCCATTCAATTCGATACAAAGTCCATTCTTAAAATCTGCAGTTGTTGCCATAACTTATTCAATATTAGTTAATATTATTTCTAATTTTAGGGATGCAAAATTAAAAAAAAATATTACGCCCTATTAATTTCTTAACATTTATTAAGATTACAAACGGAAAATTTGGTGGGCGAAAACTGTATGTCCCTACGGCTGCCATGATATGACAGCCCTACAGTTGTGGCTGTCTTATTTCTTCGGCATTCTCACGTAATGCGGCATCTCGAAGGGAATCTCCATGGAGAGCTCGATATAGCCGGCGAACTCGCCATTTTCAAACCAGGGGCACTGGTATATCATTTTCTTAATACCATTCTTTTCAATGGTATAAACATTGACATTATGATTGGCCAGCAAACCCAGCAGTTTGGTGCGGGCAGGCTCCGGGTGACAGTCGAGCAGCGACTGGCCTGTGATACTTTTGCCGTCTTTAATAAAAGTTTGCACGGACTTGTCGTTCATGTCCAAAATAATGCCGTCCTTGTCGCAGACGGTCACGGAAATGGGGGCTTCTTTGAAATAGTTCATAGATTTAATATACTGATTATCAATGTACTAATTGTTTAAGTTAATAGTTAATAGTTAATAGTTGAGGATCAATTATCAATTATCAATTATTAATTGTTAACTGTTAACTTCTGACCCCTGATCACTAACCCCTAACACCTGACACCTAATCACTATGTTTCTCGCTTCAGCAAGTTTGGTGTCGAGGAGGGCCTGGGTTTTGGCTTCCATGAGCAGACGGAGATAGGGTTCGGTGTTGGAGGGGCGCACATTGAACCACCAGTCCTTGAATTCAATGCGATAACCATCAAAATCCATGAACTTGGTGTATTGTTCCTGGGCACAGAAATGCTTGCGCATAGCTTCCATCGCACCTTTTTTATCTTCAATCTTGAAATTGATCTCACCCGTATTGCGATAGGTGGCTATTTGGGCTATCAGCTGCGAGACAGAGACACCTTTCTTTTTCATCTCGCTCACCACATGCAAAATCACCTGTGCGGCAATCATGGCCGAGTCAGAATAGAAGAAGTCTCTGAAATAGTAGTGACCTGCGAACTCTCCGCCAAAAGCGCCGTCAATCTCGCGCAACTTCAGGGCTGCGAAAGCACGGCCCACACGCCAAATATAGACCTCACGGCCCAATTTTTCAATATATTCGGTCACCGACTTCGAGGTTCGGATATCCACGATGACCTTACCTTGCATGTTTTTCTCCAGAATGAAATAGTGGCCCAGCACGGCAATCATCAAATCCGGCGGAATGAACTGGCCTTTCTCATCCACAAACATCACACGATCGGCATCGCCATCGAAAACAACACCGATGTCAGCCTTTTCCTGAAGCACACGTTTCTGCAAATCCACCACATTCTCCGGTTCCAATGGATTGGCCTCATGATGCGGGAAAGTACCATCCAGTTCGTCATACATATATATAGGTTGCTGACCGAAAATATCCTTCACCAAAGAAGTTGCCATGCCGTTGGAGCAATCCATCACAATTTTCAGATTGGAGAAATCATAATGGTACTGCCGTTGAAAGTCCAGATATTCTTGCATCACAGGATAATCCACCACCCTGCCCTTTTTGGCGACAGGGACTACCTCTTCCTCCTGCATCATGCGCTGCAGTTCACCCAACCCCGTATCCAATCCCACGGGCAGAGCATCATGCCGTGAAACCTTTAAACCATTGTATTCCTTGGGATTATGAGAGGCGGTAATCATCACAGAGGCATCAAAATGATGTTTGGCAGTAAAATAATACACCATCGGTGTGGTGGTTAAGCCCATGTCGCACACATCTGCACCCGCATCGGTAATGCCACGTGTAAGGCTGTCGAACATGTCGGGAGTGGAGACACGCATATCCCTACCCACCAGCACCTTATCAGCATTTAACAGTTTGGGCAAAAAAAAGCCGAAACGGTAAATATCATCGAGGGTGAAATCCACCCCGAAAACTCCTCTGAAATCGTATTGTTTAAATGCACCCATTTCAATTGATAATTAACAATTAACAATTAATAATTAATAGTTACCTGGTTGACAGTTGACAATTGACAGTTTGCTCCTAACCTTTCTAATCCCTGACCCCTGACCCCTGACCACTGACACCTTTCAACTTTCAGTTTTAACTACTTCTCCCCTTTCCCTTTCACAAGGTTCTCCCATCTGGGGAAAGCATACTTCTGAATATCAAAGAACAAGTTATAAAAAACTCTGCCCCAGTAATTTCTAAGGCCAAAACCGCTGGGACTTTTCATAAACTTCTCGCACAGCACCACCTGACGCGTACCCGATTGAACAACCACCACCCATACCGTTCCCATCTTTGTATGTTCATCGAAAGATTCCACAATAAAAAGTATAGAATATTCTGACGACTGCGGAATTATGGAATTTTGTACATATCCAATAATAGCCTCTTCCGAATAAACCGCATCAATGGTGATAAAATCACTAAGCAGATTGTTGATTTTAACCGTTTTATTCCGTTTAGTCACCCATGAGAGGTCGTACTGCATGACAGGTTTACGGAAACTCATTCGCACATCGTATTTTTTCTGGTCTGAAATAATCAGCATGTTCCAGTCGTTGAAATAACGCAGTATCACCTCCTGTGTGAGTTGAAAGCCCGCACGTGTGAACCTGGCCTTGGAAAAATCCACACCCAGCCATGTCACCTCGCGGTGTGACAGGAAATCGTGAAACAGTTCAGCATTAATGTACATGTAACGAATTTTACAATCTGCAAAGATACGTTTTTTTTTCGTATTTTTGCAATTTAAAATGAATCTCATGACAAAACATACAACTTCCGTCAACATCTTCACCCTCGGATGTTCCAAAAACAGCGTGGACTCAGAGGTTATTGGCGCCCAATTGCAGAAAATGGGGCATACCGTTTTGCACGACAGCACCGAGGACACTGACATTGTTATTGTCAACACCTGTAGTTTTATCCGCGATGCGAAAGAGCAATCCATTGACGAAATCCTGCTCCATGCCGAGCGGAAAAAAGCCGGTATTGTCAAAAGGATTTATGTGGTTGGCTGTCTGGCACAGCGTTACAAAGAGGACCTGCAACAAATGATACCCGAAGTAGATGCTTTTTACACCTTTTCGGAACTGCACCAGCTCTTCAAGCTCGACAAATTCGACTTGTTAGCGCAAAGCGACCGTCTTTTATCCACTCCTTCACACTATGCTTACCTGAAGATTTCAGAAGGGTGTGACCGCAGCTGCTCCTATTGCGCCATCCCGCTGATACGTGGCAAACAAGTCTCTAAACCCATCGACATGCTGGTGGAGGAAGCCCGTAAGCTGGCACAGGCAGGGGTCAAGGAGCTGATGCTCATCGCCCAGGACCTTACCTACTACGGCATGGATTTGTCTGGACATCGTGATTTGGAGATGCTGCTGCGCCGCCTCGCCCAAGTTGACGGTCTAGAATGGATACGTCTGCATTACGCTTATCCCGCTGGTTTCCCCTACGAAATTTTAGATGTGATGAACGAGTACTCCAACATCTGCCGTTATTTAGACATTCCCTTGCAGCACATCAGCGACGACATATTGCAAGACATGCGCCGCGGAGGCAACAGTATGCAGACCTACAAGCTGATAGAGAACATACGTAACAAGGTGCCCGGTATCGCTTTGAGGACCACCCTCATTTCCGGCTATCCCACCGAAACCAAAGCCCAGCACAAGGAATTGGTGGAATTTGTCAAGAAAATGCGCTTCGAACGCTTGGGTGTTTTCGCCTACTCACAAGAGGAAGGCACCCCCGCCTACCCGCTCGGTGACCCCATCAAAGAATCGGAGAAAAACCGCCGTGTGGAGGAAATCATGAGTCTGCAAGAGCAGATCTCGTTAGAACACAACCAAGAACTCATCGGGAAAGTGATGAAAGTCATGGTAGACAGCGAAGAGGAGGAATACTTCATTGGCCGTACCGAGTTTGACTCGCCCGATGTCGATAACACGGTGCTCATCAAGAAAGAGCAACCTCTGGCTATTGGCACTTTCTATCCTGTAAGAATCACTGACGCCGACAATTACGACTTATTCGGAACAAGCGTACAACCCAGCAAATAAGGTAAAGATGTTTTTAAGAATTTTAGGATTAATAATAGGAGGAATTTTTGGCGGATTATGGGGTGCTTTAGGAGGCTATCTTATCGGTGGACTCATCAGTTCTTTTACAGGTCAAAGCAGAGTATCATACTCCTTCCAACATAACAGCTTGTCCCAAGACGAATTTATTGACGTGCTCATGCAACTCACTGCGGCGGTCATGCAGGCGGACAACAAGATGTTGAAATCTGAATTGGACTATGTCAAAGCCTATTTGGTCAAAAACATAGGGGCTTCCAAAGCCCAGCAGGCCATTTTGGAGCTTCGGGACTATCTCAAACAACCCATTGAAATACAACAGGTTTACAACACCGTCAAGAGCCGCTCAAGCATTCAGGAACGAATACTTATTCTGCAGTTCTTATTTGGTTTAGCGCAAGCCGACGGCCACATTGATGAAAAAGAAATTGATGTTATCCGCCACATAGCCTACAACATTGGTGTCTCCTCGTCCACTTTCGAAGCGCTGAAAGCCATGTTCGTAGGCTACAGCTACCAAGGCGATTACACTTCCGGTTATGGTTCAAGCTATAACTCAGGATACAGTTCGGGCTACGGTTATAATTCTGGCTCAAGTAATTACAGTTCAAGAAATTACCGCAGCTTAGACGACGACTATAAGATTTTGGAAATCACCTCCGACGCCACCGACGAGGAGGTGAAGAAAGCCTACCGCAAAGCTGCCATCAAGCACCATCCCGACAAGGTGAACCACTTGGGAGAAGAGGTCCGCAAAGCCGCCGAGGAGAAATTCGCCAAGGTGAACGAAGCATACGACCGCATTAAAAAATCGAGGGGGATGAATTAATTAATGTGCTAATGAGACAATGTGCTAATGTGCTAATGAACTAGTGCGTCAAAAAAATCCAGGAGAGGAATATAGAAAAAACAAAACATGATAACCAAACAAGCTTTAGGCAACATGCTTTTCGGCATGGCCGACATCCTTCGCGACAAGGTGGAGGACTACAAGTCGTATATTCTCTCATTGCTATTTTTCAAACGTCTTTCCGACAATTACCAATGGGAGATTGAACACGAGAAAGAACAGTTTATAATTGACTACGTGCGTGAACCTTCGCCACGTGAACTGGAGGTGATTGCCAAGAAAAAGCACGACTTCACAATCCCTGACGGCTGCTTTTGGGATGATGTGCGCTTGGCTCCTATCGACAAGAAAAACGAGAAGTTGGATGCTGCCGTTACCGCTATCGCGGAACAGAATATTGACAAAGACGGCAAATATGTCCTCAAAGGCATCATCAACACCGTACGCTGGAACGAGCCTGCACCAGATGGTTCCGGTAGAAAGAAATTGGACCCTGAAGTGCTCACCAACCTCATCAACTATCTGAGTGCCGTGGATTTGAGCAACAACAATGTTACGGTGGATGTGCTGGGCGATGCCTACGAATACTTGATCAAGCGTTTCGCAGATGAAAACAAGGGCGGCACTATGGCGGGACAGTTCTACACGCCGCAGGAGGTTGTTGATATTATTGTACGTTACCTGAAACCACAGAAAGGTGAAACCGTGTATGACCCCACTTGCGGTTCCGGTGGCTTCCTGCTGAATGCCGCCAAATATGCGCGCGCCAGCTACGATACGCAAAAGAGCATCCGCCTCTTCGGGCAGGAATTGGTGTGGAATACTTGGGCTATCTGCAACATCAACATGATTCTGCACGGCTTGGATGCCCGCATCGAGCAGGGCGACACCATCCGTTACCCGAAATTCAAAAGCGAAGAAAACGAACTTGAACTCCGCACGTTCGACAAAGTGATGGCCAATTTCCCCTTTTCGATGGAGAACTGGGCACAGAACGGCGAACCCAAGAAGGACAAGAAAGGCAATACCGTGAACAAGAAGGACGGCACGCCGCAGATTGAATACAAGAAGGAGTTTACCGACCCTTACAACCGCCTCGTTTATGGAGTTCCACCTTACAGCAATGGTGATTTTGCTTTCTTGCAGCATATTATCGCTTCACTCGATGATAAAGGCAAGGCTGGCGTGGTGTGTCCGCAAGGCGTTCTGTTTCGTGGCCAGCCGGAGAAGACCGAGGAAGAAGACGGTCAGAACCGCAAGGCCGATGTGGAGTACACGATTCGGCGTGGATTCTTGCAAGGCGTGGATTTCAAGCAGCATGTCAATATCATCGATGCTATCGTGGTGCTGCCTGGCAATCTATTTTATGGAACCACCATCCCTGGTGCCATCATATTCTTCGACAAGAACAAACCCGAGGAACGCAAGAACAAGGTGCTGATGGTGTATGCCGCCAAGAAGGGCTGGTATCGCGAAGAGGCCAACATGAGCGTGCTGGAGCCACAGGATGTGCTGCGTATCTCCACCATTTTGGAGAGTTGGGGCGATGAGGAAAAGGCGAAACATTGGATCAAACACCAGAAAAACAGGCTGCATATCCGCATTGAGGAAGAGTTGGATTTTCAGCTTTCAGAAATAGAAAACGATACCAAAGAAGAGATGGCCAAGCAAACCGAAAAGTTGGCCAAGGCCAAGTTGGCGTTGCAAACCAAGGCGGAGAATGGCAAGAAGCCGACCGCCGGCGAGCTGAAAGCCGTGGAAACGGCTCAAAAAGCGTTGGACAAACTCACTTCAGACAAAGCCGCCCGCGAAACAGCCTTCCGGGAGAAAGCCGAGAAAATACGCCAAGCCATCGCCGATGTGGAAACGGAACTCCTGCAGATGTTTGCCGACCCCGAACTGCGCAAACGCTATTTCTCTATCGTTGACATGAACGAGATCGAGGAAAACGAGTTCAACCTCAACATTCCGCGCTATGTGGATACCTTTGAACCTGAGGAACAGATAGACTTGAAAGAAGCTATTGCCGACTTCAAGGCGGCGATGCAAATCGAGTCGGAAACGGAGAAGGAATTAGGGGAGCTGCTGAAATCAATTAACAATTGACAATGTACAATTGACAATGAACAATGATGGAGAATGAGATAAGTAAAAGCCAAAAACATGACCAACAATATCAAGAATTGGTTTCAGATATTGGTGGATTACTGGCAAATGCACGACAGCACATTGCCTCTTCGGTTAATACAATATTAGTGGAAACCTATTGGCAGATTGGGCGCTATATTGTTGAATACGAGCAAAAAGGTGCAGAACGGGCAGAATATGGCAGCAACCTTCTAAACCGTTTATCCAACGATTTGACACTAAAATACGGAAAAGGTTTTGGAAAGAGCAACCTTCTGTATATGAGAAAATTATATATAACCTTCCCAAAAAGTGGGACACTGTCCCACCTTTTGAGTTGGAGCCATTACTACGAAATATTGAAATCAGACGATGCCCTGGAAATATCATTCTATACAAAAGAATGCGAGAAACAGAATTGGAGTGTGCGGGAGCTGAAGCGTCAGATGAAAAGCATGTTGTTTCATAGAATGGCTTTAAGCAAAGACAAGGAAGGCGTACTGGCTTTGGCCAGCCAAGGAATTGAGGTGCAAAAGGCGGAAGATATTATCAAAGACCCGTATGTGCTTGAATTTGTCGGACTTCCTGACAGGGACATTTATAAAGAAGATGATTTGGAAAATGCTTTGATTGAAAACCTTAGCAAGTTTATGCTTGAGCTGGGGAAAGGTTTTGCATATATAGGCCGACAATACCGGTTCAGCATTGCAGGCAGGCATTATCGTGTTGATTTGGTGTTTTACAATGTGATATTGAAATGCTACTGTCTTATTGATTTGAAGCGTGGCGATGTGCAGCATGAAGATGTAGGGCAAATGAATTTCTATTTAAATTATTTCAAGAAGGAAGTTTGCACCGAAGGCGACAACGAACCGATAGGAATCATATTGGGAGCAAACGCCGACAAGCTCACAATGGAATATGCGATGAACAACATCTCTAACCAATTGTTTGTAAGCAGATACCAATTATATTTGCCTGATAGGGATTTGCTCGAAGCGCAATTGAAGAGACTGTTGGAGAATGAACAATGTACAATTGACAATGAACAATGATGGAAGGTTGGAAAACAGATAAGTTAATGAATCTCGTTTCGTCTATAACGACGGGGAAATTGGATGCCAATGCTATGGTGCCCAATGGACAATATCGTTTTTATACCTGTGCGAAGGAGTTTTTTCAAATTGATAAATATGCATTTGATGATGAGGCGTTGCTGATTTCTGGAAATGGCGAATATGTTGGATATATTCATTATTACAAAGGAAAATTTAATGCGTACCAGCGTGTTTATGTTATTACAGGATTTAAGATTGATGTGAAGTATTTACAGAACTATTTGAATAGGTATTTGCCAATACGCATCAATAAAGAAGTAAGCCAAAATAATATTCCATATATCAGGTTGTCAACTTTGTCCAAAATGGATATAAAATATCCCGAATCAAAGTTCGAGCAATCCGCCATAGCCGCCATTTTTTCGAAGGTTGACGAGGCGATAGCGTCTGTGCAAGCCAGCATATCCGCCGCCGAGCGCCTGAAAAAGAGCCTGATGCAGAACCTCCTCACCGGCCGTATGAAACCCGATGGCACACTCCGCAAAGAGGATGAATTTTATGTGGATGAGAAGTTCGGGAGAGTGCCAGTGGGATGGGAGGTGAAGAAAGTTGGAGAGGTGTTTGATACATATCCAACTGCTTCATATTCTCGTTCAAAATTATTGGAAACCGGCAATTGCAAATACATTCATTACGGCGATATACATACAAAGTTTGACACATTCTTGGATGTATCTAATACCGAATTACCATTTGTTTCTGACGACATGATTAAGAACTTTGTATTTCTCAAAGATGGTGACATTGTGATTGCCGATACAAGTGAGGACTACGAGGGCGTTGGAAAGTTGGTGGAGATAAGCAACATCGGGAAAAACAAGGTAATATCGGGACTTCACACTTTATTAATCCGTTCAAAGTCTGATGCCTTGATAAATGGATATAAAGGATACATGTTTAATGAGGAAAGGGTTATGCTTTCCTTATTGAAATTTGTAACTGGCATTAAAGTGTATAGCATTTCTAAAAGTTGCTTGGCACGAGTGCTAATACCTATACCAACCATAGAAGAACAAAAACAAATAAAGAGTAAATTGGATTCAGTAAATTCTATCATACTACAAAAGAAAGACGAAATCAACACTTTGGAAAGGCTGAAGAAGTCATTGATGCAGAATTTGCTGACGGGGAGGGTGAGAATTAATTCACAATGAATAATGGACAATTAATAATTAAAATACATAGAATATGATAAAGTATTTGAAAATTGAAGGGCTTAATGGGAATAATAATCCATTAGAGTTCAATTTTAATGATGATTTAAATCTTTTTACTGGTTTAAATGGCTGTGGCAAAACAACATTACTGAAAGTACTTTGGTTTGTCAATAGCGGAAAAGTTTTTGATTTAGTAAATGAGATTGTTTTTCGAAAAATAGAGGTTATTTCTAGTAGTTATGAAGTAGATGTTGAAAAAAAAGATGATACTATCCATGTCGTTTGTAAAAAAAACAAAAAAAAAGCTTTTGAATTTACTGACAATGTCCAACCAAAGAATTCAACCTTTAAGCGGGTGGGATTTGATTATACTGATTTGTTCTATCCTATGAGTGAAGAATCCATATTTTTCCCAACATTTAGAAGAATAGAAGGTGGGTTCTCTATGGAAAATAAGGGAGCAAGATACAGAAGAGTCTCTTATCCTCTTAAAGAAGCATTATCAGATTTATCAGAAGAATTATCTTCTGATAAACATCTATTTATTGCTTCTGTATCCACTGATGATATTTCAGATTTGTTAGATAAAGAATACTCTTCTATAGTTCGCAGTATTAATAATCTACAAAAAGAAAAATTTGAATTGATACAAAAAAGGATTAAACGTAAAAAAGGTAAAAATGCAGAAGAAATACTTAAAGAAATTGAATCTGATATTACTGAAGTGGAAACAAGTAGTGAAGAAAAAATAAGACCTTTTACTGTGTTGGAAAATATGGTGATCTCGATTTTCCACAAAAAGGGTATTGAAATGAATACTATAACATTCGGCGATTGGGAAAATGCTATTTCATCGGATAAATTATCTGCAGGAGAAAAGCAAATGCTGAGTTTTCTTTGTTATAATACTTTTTCAAAGAATAAAATCATTTTCATTGATGAACCAGAATTAAGTTTACACCAAGATTGGCAGAGATTGTTAATCCCGACCCTATTACGACAAAACAATAACAATCAGTTTTTTATAGCAACGCATAGCCCCTTTATATACGCAAGTTATCCAGATAAGGAAATAATTTTAAACAAAGATAAAGGAGAATGAGTATGGAAGAAGATAATTTAAATATTATTATTTCCTCTATCAATCATTCAGAAATGCCATGTATTATTGTTGAGGGAGAAGGTGATGTTAAGATTTATAGGTGGATTCTTGAAGATCTTGGATTTGGAGATTACTTTTATCCATCTAATATAACTGATATGATAAAAGAGCAAGGCGGATGTGGTACTCTTAGAAAGTTGTATTTACATAGAAACAAAATTACTAACCCAAATGTGATTTTCATTTCTGATAAGGACGTGTTTGTTTATACTCGTATTCCCACAGAATATGAGGGAATAATATTTACAAAAGGGTACAGTATAGAAAATGATTTATATGAAGGATGCTTGTTGGAAAAAAAACTATTCGAAAAAGATGATAAACAGATATTTGATTGTGTGCTATCACAGTTTTTGAGATACTATGCATGTGAGTTTGAAAAGTTTAGTAATGGTTCCCAATATAATTTCAGAAAGAAACCGGAAGCTATAATTGATAAAAAAAACAGATTAAACACTTCATTACTTGATGGTTTTAATGAGCCACCAAGAAACAGTGTTGATTATTTAAAAGATCAATATGATTTGTTATTGAGAGGTCATTCACTTTTTAAACTTGTTGGTATGGTATTACATAGAAAAAACAGAGATCCAAAGTATTCTGAAAGTGCAATTTATGAATTATGCTACAAGTTTTGTAAATCTCAGAGTATTCTTGAAATTCAAGAAAGAATAAAACAGAAATTTCAAAGTGTAATAAATCAACAACACAATGAAACATCACAGTAAACCAGTTAGATAGTATGAAAACTTCCATCCGCTTTTATAACGACCGCGAGGTGCGGGCTGTGTGGGACGAGAGCCAGAACAAATGGTGGTTCTCGGCTACCGATGTTGTACGGGCCATCAACAATGAACCCGACTATGTCAAGGCAGGAAACTACTGGCGCTGGCTGAAAAAGAAACTCAAGGCCGATGGTGTCCAACTCGTGAGCGTCACTCACGAGTTCAAATTTGAGGCACCGGACGGGAAAAAACGTGCTGCCGATGCACTTGATGATAAATGTGTGCAAACCTTGGCAAAGCATTATCCCAACAATCGTGCAAACGCTTTCTTGGATTGGTTCACCTACAGCGACAATACCATCGACGGGAAAAGCCGAAAAAAAGCTTACGCTCTTTTTGAAAGCGGATTACTGAAATCGTTGGAACCGGGAAGCATTAAGTGCTTGCAACAAATTCACGCATATATTTTTGGCGGACTTTATGATTTCGCAGGTCAAATACGATCGAAAAATATAAGCAAGGGAGGATTTACCTTTGCTAATGCATTACATTTTTCAGTTATTCTGCCTAACATTGAAAATATGCCCGAAACCACCTTTGACGAGATAGTGGATAAATACGTGGAGATGAATGTGGCGCACCCCTTTATGGAAGGCAACGGTCGCAGCACCCGCATCTGGTTAGATTTAATGTTGAAACGTTCATTGAAGAAATGTGTAGATTGGAGCAAGATCAATAAAAACGATTATTTGGAAGCAATGCGAAAGAGCGTGGTGGATGCCGCTTGCATAAAAGAATTACTGCTGTCAGCCCTCACTGACAAGATTGACGACCGCGAGCTGTTTATGAAAGGAATTGATTATTCATATTATTATGAGGAATGAACACAATGAACAATTTGAGACGCCGGTGGTTTCGACAGGTATTGTAATGGTGCCTTCGACAAGCTCAGACACCGGAATGCAGACAGGCTCAGGCACCGAGGACACCCCGGTGGTTGAGCCTGTCGAAACCACCGAAGGCACTACATTCAACAAAATCTAACCTGCAATGAAAGGATACATGTACATACTACTCTGCGATGATGGCAGTTACTATACAGGAAGCACAAACAATTTGGAGTTGCGGCTGCAACAGCATTTTGCTGGTGAGGGTGCCAATCACACTAAAAAACATCCTCCTGTGGAATTGCTTTATTATGAAGAGTTTGACAGGATTGACGAGGCGTTCAACAGAGAAAAGCAGGTGCAAGGGTGGAGCAGAAAGAAAAAGGAAGCATTGATCAATAGAGAATATGGGAAATTGCCGGAACTGTCAAGAAATTATTCGCAATATGGAAGGCCTGAGATGTCAGTGGTGGTTTCGACAAGCTCAACCACCGTACCCTCGGTGCCTGAGCCTGTCGAAGGCACCGAAATGAAGCCAAGCTCAACCACCGTACCCTCGGTGCCTGAGCCTGTCGAAGGCACCGATACAGAAAATGATAAATAATAATTGTTAATTGAATATGTCACAATTGCACGAAAACAAGCCCGTAGAATCCAAAGTCACCGAGTGGCTCACTCAGTTGGGTTGGGAATACCGATCAGCGGAGGATTTGAAACCCTATAACCGCTTGCAGATGAACGCAGTGGTGGAGCCGATACTGGTGGAGCAGGTGATGGCACTGAACAGCATCAGCCAGCCAGCAGCCAAAATGGCGGTGGAGACTTTGCTCAACAACCTGCGCAATCCCATCCCCATTGAGGGCAACGAGAAGTTCCTCAACCAGCTCTGCGATGGCGTCAATATCACGATTGACCATAAAGACCGCACCATACGCTTCATCAACTTTGAGGATATATGGCAAAACAGCCTTATCGTCACCAACCAATACGCGGTGCAACAGGTTCGTGCAGACATCTGCCTGTTGGTCAATGGCATACCGTTAGTGCCCATCGAGGCTAAGCAATGCGCACGGCGCGGCACCAACTGGCTTGAAGGCGTGCGTCAGTTCCAGACCTACGACCGCCGCAGCGAGAAACTGTTTATGTGTCACCTCTTTGGCGTGGCCTGTAACGGAAGGCTGAGTAAATACGGCATTCCGGGTGCATCGTCGTCCTATTTCAACGAGTGGAAGGATTCGGCCATTGCCGACAAATACGACAATCCGTTGTTGCACCCCGAAAACGAGTTATGCCGTGTCTATAAGGACGAAAACGATGGCTTGATGCACTTCGATGTAGAACGGCTGCCCAACGGACAGCTATTGGAGCAGATGAAGTTCGGCATCATCGGTTTGTTGCAGCCTGAGCGGGTACTCGACATCCTGCAACATTTCATCGTGTTTGAGCGTGACGACAACAAAATCATCAAGAAAGTGGCGCGTTACCAGCAACTGCGTGCCGCCAACAAGATTGTGGATCGCGTGGTGCTGTCCGACAAGGCGCAAGGCGTGATTTGGCACACCCAAGGTTCGGGCAAGTCGCTCACCATGCTTTACACTGCCTACAAACTCCGCAAGACCGAAACCTTGAACGACCCGACCGTTTTCATCGTGGTGGACCGCAAGGACCTGAAAGACCAGATGGACGAC
>JAEEGJ010017202.1_pt1 | contig 16408 bp, 14 predicted proteins | sample 8958761 | NCBI WGS metagenome assembly JAEEGJ01 (sample SAMN16246546, study PRJNA631951) | gut metagenome | biome: gut microbiome; feature: rumen; material: RS-attached | host: Bos | place: Iran: Karaj | collected 2018-10
ATTCCTAATGTGTCCAGATCTTCATTGATAGAAGTCCTCAATTCAACGGCTGTCATATCATTGTTATTTATGATTCGACTGCAAAAATACAACTTTTTCAATAAATAGCAAGGCTTTGATGTAGTTTTACGATCTGCATCTAAATGACCATAAACGCCTGAATCTCCGCCTCGTTCATATTCCGGAAACCATATTCATGAACCACTTCCCCGTCTTCCAAAAACACAATGACAGGGAAGTTTCCGTTGACTGCCTTCAGCAGGCACGCCACATCGGGATAGAGCAAATCGCGATACTGCGCCGAGCCCGATTCCTCGTAAAACTTTGCAATGTCTTCCTCGTTGCCCATGAAAAGATAGGTGATGTTTTCTTTCGGGAACCCATAGAATTGCTGCATCAAAGAGAGTTTTTGTGCCGCCATCTGACAGTATTCACAACTTGTTGAGAGGAAGCATATTACTTGTTTACCCTTTCGTAGATTCAAAGTGTCCAATGGAGAAGCATCCAACATTTCGTTGAAAAGCTCTGTTTGAAGGTTTTGCTCAGGGTCGGAGTTTGAAGTGAGGTTGTCGGGCGGTGATATGACGAAAACCGCAATGGTTGAAGCCATCACTATTAAACACAATATCAACCAGCGGAATGGTGTCTTCCAACTTTCCATCCTGTAAATCGGCAGGAAAAGCAGCATCAAAACTCCATTTTTCACAAGGCTTTGCTTTGGGTCAAGCTGCAGGAAGTCGCCAAAACAATGGCAGCTGTCGGTGCGACCGAGATACATGGCATAAATTAATAATAAGGAGTAGCCCGCAAGCATGGCTATGCTCCCCCACCACATCAGTTTGTGCAGACAATGGGAAATCAAGCCGATGCCCAGCACCAACTCAAGAATGATGGCCAAACGCGCCACCATGAAAGAAGCATTGAGGCTAAAAAAATGGTAACTGTAGATGTAAATCTCAAACTTGTCCATGTCGAATAGCTTCAACACTGCCGACACAACAAAGACAAGCCCGAGCAAGACTTTCAATGCCGATTTACCGAGCGGATTGGTCAAAACCCATTATTTCGGATTGTTGTTATTAAACAGATTCTCCCACCACTTGGGCTTCTCACCCGTCACTTCCTCCTCGGAGACCTCGTTGCAGATCACCTGACCCCAACCGACGATTTCCTTCGACTTGTCGGAACAAGATGAGCCATCCTCAATGGTATAATAATCTGCGCCCAAATCCACGACTTCCTCATTCTGTATGGTGGTGCACTTGCAATACCTCGTCTTCTTGCAGGCGGGCAAAACCAGCACTGCCATGGCGAGTATCAAAATCAGAATCCTTTTCATCTTCAGCAATTTTTCACGGCAAAAGTACAAATTTTTGCCTTTTTGGTGCAATAACGGAAAAAAATAAGTAATATTGCAGTTCCATCAACAATTAAACAATCAACAATTAAACAATCAACATTATGAAAAAGCCTCTATTATTCACCCTCATCCTGACCGTGATGGCTGCAGGCAACCTCTTTGCCCAGCATCTCGCCGTAAGAACCACAACTGAACCCAACAAGGGCATGCTCCTTGAATACGGCATCAGTAACCCCATGGCCGACAGAGCCATAACCGAAGACCCAAACATCCTATGGGAGAAATACGAGAGTGGCGCCGTACCCGAAGACGTGTTCTACATCGAAGCCACAGGCGACTACCTTGTGTATTACGGCCTCAACCAAAAACGCGTCACCCTCTTCGACGCCAACGGCAACGTGAAATGGGAAAAACCTATTGTGGAAGGTGGTCGGGCGGCCGTTTCCCACTCAGGCAATGCCATTGCCTACTCCGACGCTTATGACCTTTATGTTGTCGACATTGAAGGCAACGAAGTCTTCCATGAGACCTTCGACTACCCCGTCTCCCACTTCAAACTCTCCGCTGATGGCTTGAGGATTTATGTTTCCTACGGCCGTTATGAGGACAACTACTACGCCGTTGCATGCTATGACTACGGCACCTACAAAAGCGACCCGATGTGGATGATTGGCGACCTCACCGTCAACCCTGTCGGAATCAGCCTATCAAAAGATGACACCCGACTCGTCGTTGCCTTTGCGCAAGGCTACAAGCAAATCTGGGTCATCGACCCACTAACTGGCGACGTCCTGCAAAACGACCTCTATTACTACGACAACTCGCCCAGCCAAGACCCTGCCCTGAGCGCCAACGGCGATTACCTCGCCTACGCCGACTTCAGTGGCATGGCCTACCTCTACCACTGGAACGGCGAGCGCTATGAGAGCGTGTGGACGGCCAACATCGCTGGTCCCGGCGCCTCCTCCACCTGGGGCTGCGCCAACGCCATCTCCGACGACGGTAGCATCATCGCCATCGGCACCCTCGACTTCGTCAGTTCTGGCTACGACGGCTGCTGCTATCTCTTCAACAACTACTCAAACGAGCCCATCTGGAGCTATACGGGCTGCGGCGACGAAGTGACCCAAGCCGCCGTAAGCGAAGACGGTTGCATCATCGGCTTTGCCACTTGGGGCCCCATCAACCACTCCACGCCCGATTTCTTCCTCTTCCGCAAGCAGAGCAACGTGCCCATCGCCGAACTCAATACCCCTGGCTCGATGGAACACATCGACATCTCCAGTACCGGCGACCGCTTCATCGTAGCTGGCAAGGCCGTCCACTGCCGTGAGATGGGCAGCGGCAGCCGCACCTACGCCATCGAGACCTTTTCCGGCGAGATCGGCTCACTGGAGGGCATGGTCAACTTGGGAGCCAGCGACAACAACAGCGGCGTCAACATCAACATCAACGAGCTCGAAGACTACTTTGAAACCACCGACGAAAACGGTGACTTCACCTTCCGCTTCGTTCCAGCAGGCGATTATACTGTCACCGCCAGCATCCCTGGCTACCTCCCCGAGACCAAAGAAGTCAGCATCAGCCAAGGCATGATTACGAACATCGAATTCGATTTACAAGCCGTCGGCACACCCATCAGCGACCTCTACGCCTCACAAGGCGCCTACGACTATGTGGGACTCACTTGGACCAAAGATGATGCAGCCATAGGTTACAACATCTACCGCAAGAACGCCCTCAATGCACCCTTCGGCGAACCATTAGCCACCGTCGGTGCCGGCGAAGGCTATTTCGAGGACCACACCGCCATCCCCACACAGCATTACTACTATTGCGTCACCGCACAACTCGACGAAGAGTTGCAGACACCTTATTCAAATGTCTGCCTCGGTTATGCCACCACAGCCTACATCACCCATACCATCGACGTCTATGACGGTACCGCTCCCACCATCGATGGCATCATGGGCGAAGGCGAATGGGACGATGCCTTCCGCGTGGACGTGAGCAACTACCTCCTCCCCGTTGATATGGGCAGCGTCACCCTTCACCTCAAGATGGACGACAACTACCTCTATGTCTGCTCCGAGAACCACATGGACAACGAATGGACCAACAACGACGGCGTGGCTTTCTATATCGATGACAACAACGATGGCACCTACCCGCCTGCCGAAGACAACAGCGAAGGCAACTACTGGATGTACTACGGCGACCCCAACACCGTGCGATACCGTCCCATCTACGAGACCGGCGGCGTGGGCACCGTCATCAACCTGCCTGAGGAAATCATCGGCTGCGACATGAGCCAAGGCTATGAGATCATCGAGTTTGCCCTGCCTTTGGGCAACGACGAAGACTGGAAGATCAACACCGACAACGGCAGCAGCGGCCTCTACCTCTTTGTGCGCGATGCCGCCACGGCCACCATGTTCGGCAAATGGCCTGCCGAGAACAACGAGACCTTCGCCCCGACCTACTACGGCGTGATGAACTACCATGCGGAGAACGCTGTGCCCGAGCCGCCCACCAACCTCCGCATCGACGAGCAAGTGAACGCACAAGGTCTCTACACGCCCATCTTATGGGACATGCCCGTGATGAACGACTTCGACCACTTCAACCTCTATTTCATGGACTATCCCGACCAACACGTGGAAGTCTTCGGCACCCAATGGATCTTCGAGGTGGATGACGAAGAGGAAGTGAGCATCTATGTCACCACTGTCGACCAAGCGGGTCAAGAGTCTGAGCCTTCCGAGACTTTGACTTTCCGTCCCGGCACCGAGAACGTGGCCGAGAACGGACAGGCCCTGCTCAGCCTCTACCCCAACCCGACGCAAAACGTGCTTAACCTCAGTGCCGACCTGCAAGGCCGCACCGAAGTGAAGGTTCTCGACCTGCAAGGCCGCACCGTGAAGCATTATGTTGTGAATGGCTTGAGCGCCTTGCGCCTCAACGTCAGCGATTTGCAGAGTGGCGTGTATTTCCTCTCCGTGAGCAACGAGACGGCAACTATTGTAGGTAAGTTTGTCGTGGAATAAGAAGAAACAAACTAAAAGGAAAAGGGAGGTTTGACATGAACCCCGAAAGTTGGACAAAAAACTTTCGGGGTTTTATTATCTGAACTCAGGATGCAACTCCAGAAACTTCCTGTCGTATTGCCTAATCCGGCTCAGTGAGCGTCGGGTCCAAACAAGGCGCAAGGCGTTGCGCTCCTCTTCCGTAAGGTGCCAATTGATGTCGGAGGAGGCATGCAGGCGGTTGGTAAGGGTGTACATCAACAAGGCTGCCGACACACTGATGTTGTAACTCTCAGTGAAGCCATACATCGGGATGCGGACGTGCATGTCGGCGTTTTCCACAGCATAATCCGAAAGGCCCAGCTTCTCCGTGCCGAAGACCAAAGCGATGGGCTGGTCGAGCGGTAAGGTATCAGGCGTGAAATCATCGCGGTGCGGACAAGTGGCCACAATCTTGTAACCCTTCTCGTGCAGCTGCTGATAGGCCGCAGGCGTATTGAACTCGCCCTGCTCATAATAATACATATTGAGCCATTTCGTGCTGCCCAACACCACATCGGGATTCACATCGTAACGGTTGTTGTTCTCCACGATATGCACATCCTGGATGCCGCGCAACTCACAACTGCGCAAAACGGCACTCGCATTATGAGGCTGAAAAATATCCTCCAAAACTACTGTGATATGCCGTGTGCGGAAGTCGAGCACCTCCTCGAAACGCTGCTTGCGCTCATCGGTGATAAACTGGGTCAGGAACTCAAGCATGGCCGCGTCACGGGACGCATTCAGTTGAGGTTCAGCGTACTGCAATTCTCTTCCGTCATACACAATGGGTTTCTTCATGTGCTTTTTATTATTAAAAAGGGGTGCAAAAATACGAAAAAAGAAAAAATTACAAAAAAATGAACGAGGGTATGACGAAAAAGCGTACTTTTGCACGCAAAATTTTGAATCGCTATGGCAAAACAAAACACAAAACAAGGAGACGAGAGACTTGAAAACGTCGAAGAAGCTTTAAGTAAGACCGAACTTTGGATTGAAAACAACCAGAAGACCCTGTGGATTATCCTCATTGCCTTGTTGGTAGCGGCCTTCGCCATCTATGGCATCACCAACTACAACAAGAAACGCAACGAGAAAGCCATGAACCTGAGCTATCCCCAGGAAATCAGCTTCGAGCAGAAAGCCACCCAAGCTGTTGACTTCGCCTCATACTACATGGAGAATGAAGATTATGCCACCGCTTTGAACGGCGACGGCGAGAAGATCGGGTTCATTGATATCGTCAAAGACTATGGTTCCACCAAGGCCGGCAAGCTCGCCGCTTACTATGCAGGTCTCTGCTACCTGAAGCAAGGCGACTACAACAACGCCATCGAATACCTCAAGAAATACACCAACGACGACAAGGTGTTGGCTCCTTTGGCCTTGGGCCTCATCGGCGACTGCTACCTCGAGCTGGGCAACCAACAGGAAGCTGTGAGTTACTACGAGAAAGCCGCCAAGAAGAACGCCAATGACTTCTCCTCACCGATGCACCTCGTCAAACTGGGCATGACCTACGAAATCATGGGCAACTACGCCAAGGCTTTGGAAACCTACCAAACTTTGAAGAAGGATTATCCTATGAGCAACGAGGCCTTCGAAATCAGCAAGAACATTGCCTACCTCGAACAGAAGATGAAATAACTTTTTTTCTATAATGTTTTAGAGTTTTACATTTTTGGACTGGCCTGTAACAGGGCCAGTTTTTTTGTCCTTACGAGTACATGGAAAAGATAAGAATCGCCTATTTCGGCACACCAGAGTTCGCCGCTTCGCAATTGGAGGCCATCATCGGTGCCGGCTATGAAGTGGCCGTCGTCGTCACCATGCCTGACAAACCTGCCGGACGTGGACGCAAGATACAGTATTCCGACGTGAAGATGACCGCAATGGAGCACAACCTGCCCCTGCTCCAGCCCGAGAAGCTGAAAGACCCTGACTTTTTGGAACAACTGGCTTCCTATCAGGCCAACCTCTTCATCGTGGTGGCTTTCAGGATGTTGCCCGCTGTGGTTTGGCAGATGCCTGCACTCGGCACCTTCAACCTCCATGCCTCACTCCTACCCCAATATCGAGGTGCGGCCCCTATCAACTTCGCTATCATCAACGGAGAGACAGAGACCGGCCTTACCACCTTCTTCCTAAACGAGGAAATCGACAAAGGTGCTGTCATCATGCGCGAGAAAGTCAGCATCCGCACCGACGAGAACGCTGGCGAGCTCCACGACGAGCTGATGCTGTTGGGCAACAAAGTCGTTGTAGAGACCATCAAAAAGATTGAAAGCGGACAAGTCAGCGCCCTGGCCCAAGATGAGCTCACTGAAGGCCAAGCCTTGAAACCCGCGCCGAAAATCAGCAAGGAATTCTGCAACATCGACTGGAACCAAGACTGCCAAACCGTCTATAACCATATCCGAGGCCTGTCGCCCTATCCCGCCGCCCACACCCAGCTCGTTTCCGAAAACGGAGAAGCTATCGATTTGAAGGTCTTCTCTTCCGAAATCGAACGCTGTCAGCACGGACTACCGATAGGTAGCGTTGTCACCGACAACAAGAAACACCTCAAAATCGCCCTTTCCGATGGTTACATCAGCCTGACCAACGTCCAACAATCCGGCAAAAAATCCATGCCGATTGACGATTTTTTACGTGGCACACAGCTGAATGGCGTATGGAAAACCGCTTTTAAATGAGAGAAATAGTCACTTTTTGAAAAAATTTACCTTTTTTTTGACAAAAATTGTACATTTTTTATCAAAAACGCTTGCATATTAGAAAAATAAACTACTTTTGTCGGGTAAAAGTTTAACCACTAATTAAATCTAACTATGAATAAAGTAGAATTAATCAATGCTGTAGCCGAAAAGGCCGACATGACTAAAGTCGATGCAAGAAAGGCTGTTGACGCTGTTGTTGACGCCATCAAAGAAGAACTTAAGAAAGATGGTAAAGTCGCCCTCGTTGGTTTTGGTACCATGCTTGTTACCAAACGCGACGCCAGACAAGGTCGTAACCCAAGAACAGGTAAGGACATCAAGATTCCGGCAAAGAAAGTCGTGAAGTTCAAGCCAGCCCTGAACATTCTGAAATAAGAGAATTCGAAAAAACTACGAAGGCCGTCTTAATGACGGCTTTTTTTATGCCCTCTCTGTCGCACGGAACCACCAGCCTCTAACTGCAGCACACCATTGTCGGCAAGGAAACGGATGGCTTCCAGCACCTCACCCTCCTCATACTCATTACAACTTGAGAGCACCGACTTGATAGGCACCGCATCCTCACTCACCATGCTCTTCAGTTTCTCCTCAATTGAGTTATAGGCAACAACAGAGCAACTATCGTTTTTCCTGCAAACATCGCAACGACCACAACGCTTCGAGGTTTTCTCATTGAAATAACGCAACAGCTGCACACTACGGCATTCCTCGTCGTTGTTCACGAACTCGACGACCGCTTTCACACGTGCCTCAGCCTCCCTCTTACGGTCATGGTAGTTCTCCTTGGAAAGATTAAAATGCTTGGTATCAACAAATTCAGAAAGAAATAGCACTTGAGGCTTATCGTTGCGCGGCGCATAGGAAAGGAAATGATATGCTTCCAATTTCTTCAATTGTTCCTGCACCTTTTCCGCAGTCAGACCCGTCTTTTTCGCCAAGACCTCTTCATTGATTTTCACAAAATCAGTGAGCACCCCTGGCAAACTTCGCAACATGCATTTAATCAATTCACCATATTGGGGATTATTGACTTGAAAACCATAGAGCTCGTCGCGCGAGGCCTTGATCATCACTTTGGAAGGCTCGTCAAAGCTGTCGGAGAGCATGAGAAAACCTTCCTTTTCGAGGATTTTCAGCGTATGGAACACTTCCAAGACCGAGAAGCCGTAGCGATTGGCAAAATCAGTGATTATCAGGGGATACGAGACATTCTCTCCAGCCCCGACAGGAATATTGAAATAGTTGCCCAACGCATTATAAATCAACTTAATCCGTTCCAATTCCGGGAACGACTGCGCTAGATCATCCTGCAACTTCCTAATGTCGGCAGGCGAAACGAGCAGAAAAGCCTCGGCAGGTTTCAGGTCACGTCCGGCGCGACCAGCCTCCTGGAAATAGGCCTCAATACTGTCAGGCAAATCCATGTGGATGACTAGACGAACATCAGGCTTGTCGATACCCATTCCGAAAGCATTGGTCGCCGCAATGACTTTGACCTTGCCTTTCATCCAGAGGTCCTGACGGTCGTCACGCGTCTTGGCATCAAGTCCTGCATGATAAAAAGTCGCAGGGATACCTACCGAGTTGAGCCAGTCAGCGATGACTTGCGTGCGTTTTCGGTTGCGCACATACACGATGGCACTTCCTTCGGTCATGGCGTCCAGCTTACGACGCAACATGCCGAATTTGTCGGCTTCGTGATACACATTGTAGGTCAAGTTCTTACGTTCGAAGCTGCTTTGGAAAACGTTCTTCTCCTTAAAGGCAAGACGGAATTGAATGTCATCCACCACCTTAGCCGTAGCTGTCGCGGTCAAGGCCAAGACGGGAGTCTTAGGCATATAAGGCCTGATCTCCGCAATCTTCAGGTAAGGCGGGCGGAAGTCGTAGCCCCATTGTGAGATGCAATGCGACTCGTCTACAGCCAACAGGCAGACTTTCATCCGCTTTACAGCTTCAATAAACGCTTGGGGTTGGAGACGTTCGGGCGAAACATAAAGAAACTTCAGCCGACCGTAAGCCGCCTGATTATAAGCTAGTTCCTGCTCGTCGGGGTGCATCCCCGAATAGATGGCTGCTGCCGCCATGCCTTTCTCCACAAGATGCGCCACTTGGTCTTTCATAAGCGCAATAAGGGGTGTGATGACGAGGCAAACGCCCTCCATCGCCATGGCTGGCACCTGAAAACAGATACTCTTTCCACCACCCGTAGGCAACAAAGCCAAAGTGTCCTTCCCCGCCATCACAGAGTCGACAATATCTTCCTGAAGTGGGCGAAAATTAGGATAACCCCAATATTTTGTTAGAATGGCTCTTGTAGTAGTGCTCATAACACATCGTCACTCGTATCACATCATGCTGCCTTTATCTTCCCTCCTTGCCGCATCATGGCATCCCACCAACGGGCAGGTAAAAGAGCATGCACAATTCTGCCGGTAATCGAAAAACGTCCGCGGGAATAACGTGCTTTGGGGTGACGGCTGTTGACAGCGCGACTGATAGCCTTAGTAATGACGGATGGCTTCGTCAGGAAATTGGTCTTATAGAACCAATCCATGTTTTTGGCCCATTGTGTGCCAACTTCTTCGTAAGCCGTACCTGCCGACGATTCCTTCAGGTGTTTCGCAGCGATAAGTCCCCAGTCGGTTTTGATGGCACCTGGCTCAATCATCACCACATCGATGCCAAAGGGTTTCGTCTCCATACGCAAGGCATCGCTAAAAGCTTCTACGGAATACTTGGTTACATTGTACCAGCCGCCCATATAAAACGTCATCTTGCCAGCGATGGACGAGGTGTTGATGATGCGGCCGCTTTTCTGTTTGCGCATATATGGCAGCACCAACTGGGTCAGACGCGCCAAGCCGAACACATTCACCTCCAACTGCCGACGCGCCTCGACAAGAGGAACCGTCTCGATGGCACCGAAAAAACCATAGCCTGCGTTGTTGACCAAAACATCAATACGTCCTTCCGCTTGGACAACGGCCTCAACGCCTTGCCGCAACGAATCCTCATCGGTGACATCCATCCTAATAACCTGCACACCATCAACCTTCAAAGGTTCCATCAACTCCATCCTGCGGGCGGCAGCATACACACGATGTCCTTGTCGAGCTAAGGTTTGAGCCGCGTCAAAACCAATGCCACTGCTGGCACCAGTAATAAGAATTACCTTTTTAGTCCTCATAATGCTTGCAAAATTACAAATTCCAAAGGTTATCGCCAAAGGATTCATGTTTTTTCACTAATTTTGCAGCTTCTTTTTCTCAATGTTTTTTTAATGAACGATTATAAACACGAAGTAAAATACTACGAATGCGACCGCATGGGTGTAACGCACCATTCCAATTACATCCGTTTCATGGAAGAGGCGCGCGTTGACTGGCTCGACCAATTAGGTTTCGGCTTCGAGAAGATTGAGGCGGAAAATGTTTTCTCCCCAGTCATCTCGATTTCATGCGAATACAAACATCCGACTACCTTTAAGGATATTATCGACATTGAAGTGAATATCAGCAAGATGAGCGAAATGAAATTTGACTTCACCTACACAATGCGAGTGGAAGGCAAGATTGTATGCCTTGGGTACAGTTCACATTGCTTCATTGAAAACGGCCGTCCCGTAGCCATCTCCAAACGTCTCCCCGAGTTTTACAATTCATTGAAAGAAAGACTTTCAGAATAATAATATACCATGCACAAGATATTTGTTCCCATATACAACTTTTTCAAAGGCCACAAAATGCTGATGTACCTCATTATGGGTATCTCAACTGTGGTTTTCATCGTTTACGGACTGAAGCTCCATTTTGAGGAAGACATCACAAGGCTCCTACCCTCTTCAAGTGTTGAGAGCCAATTGGCCTTCAGTTCCATCCAACTCAAGGACAAGATTTACATTCAGGTGACCTCTGCCGACGAGCCGCTATCCACCGACATCCTTGCCGAGAGAGCCGATGAATTCATCGAGTTGCTCTATGAAAAAGACTCATCGAACCATTTCATCTCCAATGTGTTATACAAACTTGAGCCAGAGGTGGCCATCAATGCCTTGGATTTCGTGTTGGAGCATATTCCTTCGTTTATCGACACCTCGGCATATCATGACTTTGAGAAAGCACTTGAGCCCGAAGCCATCGAGAAACAGATGTGGGTCAACTACGAACAGATGATGGAAGATGAGACGGGCGACCTCACGCAAGCCATTATGTACGACCCGCTCAACTTGCGCAATGTGGTGCTCGGCGATGTACTGCAAAGTGCCGTCGGCAACTTCAACATCATCGATGGACAACTCTTCTGCCCCGACAGTACTGCAGCTATGGCCTTTCTTGCTCCTGCCTTCCGTTCGTTGGACTCGAAAGCCTCCACCCAGTTCTCCCGTATGCTTTCACACGCAAGAAAAGAGTTTGAGGCCACACATCCCGACGTTAAGGTTTATACCCACGGCGACCCCATCGGTAGTGTGTCGAATGCAGGCCGTATTCGCACCGACCTTGTGATTACAGTAGGCATCTCATTGGTTTTGATACTACTGCTTATCGGCTTGTGTTTCAGAAGCTTTCCATTCATCTGGAAACTCCTGTTGCCCATCCTTTACGGAACCGCTTTCTCTTTAGCGTGCATCTATTGGATTAAAGGAGGCATGTCGCTCATGGCCTTGGGATTGGGCGCCATTGTGTTGGGTGTTGCCATCAGCTACACCCTCCATGTGCTCATCCACCATTTCTTTGTCGGCGACCCTGAAAAACTACTGAGGGACGAGTCCACACCCGTGTTTTTGGGCTGCATCACCACAGTGGGTGCTTTCTGTAGCCTGCTCTTCACCGACAGCGACCTGCTCCGTGACTTCGGTTTGTTCGCTTCTTTCGCCCTGTTGGGCAGCACGCTATTCGCCCTTATCTTCTTGCCGCATTTTCTGCCCTCCATCAAGGCCGACAGCCATGGCAAAACTTTCCGCCGCATTTCGCGCATCAACAACTTGCCTTTCGACAAAAAGAAATGGTTTTTGGTGCTGATAACGGTCATCGTGGTGATAGGCATCCTTTTCTCACCCAAGGTGAAATTCGACAGCGACCTTCGCAACCTCGACTACAACTCACCTGATGAAGTGGCTGCCGAAGGCCTCTACAACGAAAAGAACAACGACGGTTTCTTCCACTTGTATTTTGCCACCGTCTCCACCGACATCGACGAGGCTTTGGAAGCCGACAAGTCTTTGATGCGCACTCTTGACACCCTTTCTCAGAAAGGCCTCGTTCACAGCTACACAGGCTTCATTCCCAAACTGTTTGTGACCCAATCCGACCAGGAACAACGCATTGCCGCTTGGAACAACTTCTGGACTGAGGAAAGGAAGGCCTATGCCATTGCACAAGTCGACAAAGGGGCACATAACTTCGGCCTTGACCCGATGATGTTTTACGATTTCAAGGAATTGCTGAATGCTGATTTCGAGGCGGCTTCGCTGTTGGAAAGCGGTGTGGTGCCTGCCAATTTACTCGGCAACTTCATCGAGTGCAATGCCGACAACCAATATATGGTCTTCACCGATGTTTCCATGCTCTTCGATGAAAAGGACATCATTACTGACGCCTTGGTTACCAACCCGAAGACCTTTGTGCTGGAGCCTTTCTACTACTGCAAGAGCATGGTGGAGGTCATCAACGACGACTTCAACATCGCAGTGTGGATTTCCTCATTGTTCGTGCTGTTGATTCTGTTGGTCTCGTTCCGAAACATCATCACCGCCCTGTTGTCATTCATTCCAATGGTGCTCAGCTGGTTCATGGTTCAGGGCTACATGGCCATCATCGGCTTGGAGTTCAACCTCATCAACATCATCATTTCCACCTTCATCTTCGGTGTGGGCGTCGACTACAGTATCTTCATCACTGAAGGTCTGCTCAAACAAGCAAGGACGGGCGACAGCGATGTGCTCACCTGGCACAAGGTGGCTATCTTCTTCTCAGCGATCATCTTGGTCATTGTGGTGACCTCGCTGTTGTTTGCAGTGCATCCCGCCATCCGATCCATCGGTCTCAGCACCCTCATCGGAATGGCCTCAACGATAATGATTTCCTACGCCCTTCAGCCGTTTGCCTTCTGGCAGCTGATGAAGTGGCCGTGGTATAAGAAGAGCGTAATGAAGAAGGCTCTGAAGAAATGAGCTATTCTTCCTCCATACGTGCTTTCATGTTTTCGTGAAAAGCCGCTGCGCTGACAGGTATAGCACCCCATTCGAAGCCATGTTCGATGAGGTATGCCTTACATTTGCTTAGGAAAAACGGACGGAGGTAGATGTAATGCATGATGCGATTTCCAAAACAGAAAATGACTTTTGTCCAAATCTAACAAAAAACCATAGATTTGGACAAAAATCGATATTGATGAAGGTTGAACTTTTTGAGATTTTTCTCTCAGAAAACAGCGAAATCTATCTTTTATTTCGACATTTCGCTGGTTTTTGGCATATTTTTGGAATTGTTGAGACACATTAAAATACAACTTCACTCTTCTCCCATTCTCGCCTTTATAGCCGCATTAACCTCAGCTGAATAGTATTGGAAGAAGTTGAAATTCATTGCGATGGAGATTCTGAGAATCAAATCTGCATCGAGTGAAGGTCTATTGAAGATTTTGTAGACATGGTTGCGGGTGCAGCCAATCTCACGTGCCAGCCAGCTTGCGCTGCGCTGGTCGGCTTTGAGTTGCGCTTGGACAAGATGCCCGATGTGGATATTGCTTTGACTGTTTTCCATCAGTTCACATAATCAAATAGCGCAAAAGTAGCCCTTAACAGTCTTTCATTTTTCATCCATTTCATCCATTTGAATTTTCTTTCGATTCCTAACATGAAAATGCTTATTTTTGCACAAAATAAGCGGAACCATGTTATCCCTTCCCATCATAGCAATGATCAAGAAGAAATCGGGGCTGGACTTCAGCAATGCCAAGGATTTCGAGGTGCTGTCGGAGTCGTTTCCAGCCAGCGACCGTTTGGGTGTCAACACCCTGAAACGGCTGATGGGCTATGCCAAATCCCCTATCGCGCCACGGAAAGCCACCCTTGATGCCTTGGCGCATTATCTCGGTTCGCCTTCATGGGAAGTGCTAACCGGCATGCAACCCGTTGAAAGCGACTGGATGGAGAAGGCTTTTTTCGCCGATGAGATTCGCGAAGGCACGACGGTGGAGGCATCATGGCTACCCAACCGTCATATCGCTTTGCTGTGTATCGGTGAAAACAAATTCCGTGTGACAGAGAGTTTGAATGGCAAATTGCTTGTCAACGACGAGGTGACCATCTTTAGTTTTCGTTTGGAGTATCCTTTGCAGGTGTACCAAGTCATCCGCAACGGCGAAATCGTCCGCGATGCCGCCGGTAACGAATTGGGTTATGTAGCTGGACGCCAGAACGGCTTGACGGAACTATTCATCAAAGAGGCAGCCTAATGAGCGATTCCGATTTCATCAGTCCTGTACAACACAACCAAGATGAAGTGTTGTTTGACAGTGGTGGCACCTGTGATTGCTATCGTCTCGTCAAAGACAATCGTGTGTATTGTGTCAAACGGCCTAAGAAGGACATGCGTTCGTCGGAGGCTTACATGAACCTTTTCCGCAAGGAGTTTGAACTTGGCATTGAGTTGGAACATCCCAACATTGTGCGTTACTTCGCCTACGACGAGGACGAACAAGGCCCATTCATCCGCATGGACTACATCGACGGTGACAGCCTTGAGGCTTTTGTGGCTCAGCATCCTGACTATTTCAAAGATAAAGGACATAGGAAACAATTCTGCGACGAGTTGTTTTCAACTTTGGACTATCTCCACGACAAGAAGATGCTGCACCTCGACCTCAAGCCCAGCAACATCCTCATCACCAACAAGGGCCATCATGTGAAACTCATTGATTTAGGTTTCGGATGGAGCGAGAGTTACCTGCATGATTTAGGCTTCACTCGTGATTATTGTGCGCCAGAACAACAGACTGCCGAGACCGAATTGTTCGGCCCAGCCACCGACATCTATGCCTTGGGCAAAATTTTGCAACATTATGGATTGGCCAAGGATGCCGTAGCACAACGTTGTCTGAAAGAAAACCCAAAAGAGCGTTACCAAAGCATTGGCGCTTTGCGAAAGGCCATGCAACGTAGCGAAACGATCAGAATTTCCTCGAGAGTGGGTTTGGGGTTGGTTGCGGCAATGCTGATAGGGACGATCGTTTGGTTGGTAGGTTTCAGGGAAAAGCCTTTGCCGCCGCGTCCCACTTCGCCCGAAGGAACCATCAATGGATTGTTTACCATCAACGAAGCAGGCGACCAGGTGTATTTTGCAAAGGGCAATTTGCAATACAAGCCATACACCAACACATGGCGCTTTGCAGAAAACCAATATGAATACATCGGCGGCGACAATGCCAATGGAAATCATGGGGCGAACCATCGAGGCTGGTTTGATTTGTTTGGCTGGAGTTCGAACGGACGTCCACATGGCTCCGTCTGTTACCAGCCTTGGAGCGATAAAGCAGAAGATTGGCAGGGCGGTACTACCACTAGCCAATATAGTGCCTACGGCATTGATACCTGCGACCTTTGTGACCACGACGGACAAGCCGATTGGGGCTACAATGCTATCAGCAATGGTGGTAATGAAGAAAACCTATGGCGTACATTGACCATGGACGAGTGGCTGTATCTTTTGGATAAGCGTACCACCGCTTCGGGCATACGCTTTGTTAAAGCCAATGTAGAGGGGGTGAATGGTCTGCTGCTCCTTCCCGATGATTGGGACGACAACGTTTTTCAACTGAATGATGTCAATAATGACGATGTCAACTATTTGAGCAACATCATTCCTCAGCCTTTTTGGAAGGAGAAGGTTGAGGCGTACGGAGCGGTGTTCTTGCCAGCGGCAGGAATTCGTGACGCAGGCGTTGTGGGATTGATTGGCAAATACGGTTTCTACTGGTCGTCAACCCACCATGATCCCGTATGGGCTAAGGGTATCTATTTTTGCAATTCTTTTTTCGATCACGAGGCCGTAATACCGAAAAGCATGGCAAGAAGTGTGCGATTAGTGAGGGATAAGAAATAGTCATTGTTTTGTCTCCCCCAACCTCTCCTTCATTCCTTCGTAAAAAGCTGCCGAATAGTATTGGAAGAAGTTGAAATTCATTGCCAAAGATATGCTAAGCAGCGGTTCGCCATCCAATGAGGGTTTGCGAAACACCTTATAAAGGGGGTTGCGTGA
>JAEEGJ010017217.1_pt1 | contig 16395 bp, 15 predicted proteins | sample 8958761 | NCBI WGS metagenome assembly JAEEGJ01 (sample SAMN16246546, study PRJNA631951) | gut metagenome | biome: gut microbiome; feature: rumen; material: RS-attached | host: Bos | place: Iran: Karaj | collected 2018-10
CTTCGGCCTCGGCGGCTAACCTTGCAGCTTCCGCTTCTGCGGCAAGTCTTGCGGCCTCTTGTTCTGCGGCGATACGAGCGGCCTCAGCCTCGGCTGCCAAACGTGCAGCTTCTTGTTCTGCAGCAAGTCTTGCTGCCTCTTCAGCATCCTGTTCGGCGATGAGCGGGTCGAGACGAGCAATCATATCCGTGGCATAAGCATCACCTTTCACCACGGCCAAGGCACTTTGATATTGGGCTTTGGCTTCCTTGTAGGCTTTGTTTTCATAAAGTTGGTCGGCGGTAGCAATAATGCCGTTGTATTGGTCGGCAATGCTCTTGGCACTCTGGTATTCATTGAGTTTGGCATTGGCTTCGATGTCGTCAGGGAACAACTCAAGGGCTTGGTCGAGTTTGCCGATGGCAGCGTCGTAGTTTTTACGCAGACCGAACTGTCGGGCTTCCTCCATGAGGTTGTCGAACCGAGTGACCTTTTCAGTGTAGAGCTGCTTTTTCTGTCTGGCCTCGGCCAGTTTCTCCTTGGGCAGCTTGTCGTTGGGGAAAATCTCGATGGCGGTTTCAAACTGCATGATGGCGGCATCGAAGTTGTCCTCGGCCAGCAAACTCTCACCTTGGCTCATGGCGGTGTCGAAGGCGTCTTGTTTGTCCTGACGCTCTTTCAAAATGGCACGCACGGCCTCAGCCTGACCGCTAACATATTTATCGTTGGGGAAAACTTTTAAGGCTTGCTCGTATTCCGCCAAAGCTTCTTCGTATTTCTGTTGACCATAGTATTGGTCGCCGGCATCTAAATGGGCATAGAATACTTCCTGTCGGGCACCGTCTTCCTGGATTTTCTTCACGGTTTCATCCAACTTCTTTTTGGCTGTCGGGTCGTTTGCCTTTTGCTTCAACGCCATCTCGTAGTAGGTCTTCGCGCTAATGTAGTCCTTGGCGGTGAACTTGTCGTTGCCTTTCTTCATCAGCGACTCGTACGACTCCGCATTTTGGGCTTGGACAAAATTGGTGCTCAAAAGGAGCGAAGCACCGAACAACAGGGTAAATATGAGTTTTTTATTCATGAGCAAATTCAAAATTCAAAATTCAAGATTTAAAAATTGTGAATGGTGATTTGAATATTAATATCCATAACGAGAATTGGCTTATTATATTGTAAGATAAGAACTGATAATTTTGAATCTTTAAATCTTCAATCTTAAATCAAACAATTCTTCCGTCTTTGATAGTAATAGTGCGATCTGACATGGCGGCCAATGTCGGGTTGTGAGTGACAATGACAAAGGTTTGGTTCATTTCATCGCGGAGGCGGAAGAAAAGCTTGTGCAGTTCTTCTGCCGATTTCGAGTCGAGGTTGCCCGAAGGCTCGTCGGCCAGCACCACTGCGGGTTGGTTGATGAGAGCACGTGCCACGGCGATGCGTTGTTGCTCGCCACCCGAAAGCTCGGAAGGCTTGTGGGTCTTTCTGCTGGTAAGATTCAGGTATTCAAGTAGTTTTTCGGCTCTTTCGGTGGCTTCTTTCTTGCCCATGCCGCCAATGTAGGCGGGAATGCAGATGTTCTCTAAGGCGGTGAACTCAGGCAGGAGGTGATGGAACTGGAACACGAAGCCAATCTTTTGGTTGCGGAAAGCGGCCAATTGGGTGTCGTTCAGTTTGCCCACTTCGGTACCGTCGATGATGAGTTGTCCGCGGTCTGCCTTGTCCAGTGTGCCGATGATGTGGAGCAGGGTGGACTTGCCTGCGCCAGAAGCACCAACGATGCTCACAATTTCGCGTTTGGCGATATGGAGGTCGATGCCTTTGAGCACTTCGAGGTTGCCGTAAGATTTATGGATGCCTGTCGCTTGAATCATTCCTTGTCATTTGAGGCCGCAAAATTACGAAAAATATGTGTATCTTTGCAGACTTTGCAAAACGATATTGATTATGGATTTCAAACTAGTCTCTGATTTTCAGCCTACTGGTGACCAGCCCGAAGCCATCAAGCAGTTGGTGGACGGATTGCAACGAGGTGACCATGCACAGACATTGCTTGGCGTGACGGGTTCGGGCAAGACCTTCACTATTGCCAATGTGCTGGCGCAGGTGAATCGACCCGCTTTGGTGTTGAGCCATAACAAGACTTTGGCAGCGCAGCTCTATGGCGAGTTCAAGCAGTTCTTCCCTGAGAACGCGGTGAATTATTTCGTTTCCTATTACGACTATTACCAGCCCGAGGCGTTCATTCCCGCCACCAATACTTATATTGAAAAGGATCTAGCCATCAATATGGACATCGACAAGATGCGTTTAGCGACAACTTCAGCATTGCTTTCGGGCCGACGTGATATTATCGTAGTTTCCTCTGTATCATGTCTTTATGGTATTGGCAATCCTGATGATTTCGGCAAGAATATCATCTATTTGGAGCGGGGAATGAAAATCAGCCGCGATGAGGTGGCCAAGGCTTTGGTTGGGGCATTGTATGTGCGCAACGAGATTGAGTTCACGCAGGGTAAATTTAGGGTAAAAGGTGAGACAATGGATGTGTTTCCCGCCTATGCCGATTATGCCTACCGCATCGTTTTTTGGGATGATGAAATCGACAGTCTGGAAATGCTTAATCCCGTGACGGGGAGAAAGATGGAGGAACTCTCTGAATTGACCATCTTCCCCGCCAACATCTTTGTGACTTCACAAAGTAAGTTGAACTCTGCTGTGGCGGAGATTCAGGATGATATGTTCAAGCAGGCCGAATATTTTCGCGAGATTGGGAAGAATTTGGAAGCCAAACGCTTGGAAGACCGTGTGAACTACGATATTGAGATGATGAAGGAGCTGGGTTATTGCTCAGGTATAGAAAACTACTCGCGTTATTTTGACGGACGCAGTCCAGGGACGAGGCCGTTCTGCCTGCTTGATTATTTCCCTGACGATTTCATCACCATCATTGACGAGAGCCATGTGACCATTCCACAGATTCGTGGCATGCATGGCGGCGACCGTTCGCGCAAGCAGACCTTGGTGGAATATGGCTTCCGTTTGCCGTCGGCATTGGATAATAGGCCTTTGCAGTTTGATGAGTTTGAGGCGCTTACGGGACAGACTATCTATGTCAGTGCCACACCCGCTGACTTTGAGTTGCAGCAAAGCGATGGTGTATATGTGGAGCAGCTAATTCGTCCCACAGGCTTGCTCGATCCTGTGATTGAAGTGCGCCCCAGTTTGAATCAAGTAGATGACCTCATTGATGAGATCCACAAAGTGACGGAGAAGAACCAGCGTGTGTTGGTCACCACCTTGACCAAACGCATGGCCGAGGAACTGAATACCTATCTCAACGGCTTGAAAATCAAGACACGGTACATTCACTCCGATGTGGACACCATGGAGCGTGTGGAGATCCTGCAAGGTCTGCGTATGGGCGATTTCGACGTCTTGGTGGGTGTGAACCTTTTGCGTGAGGGTCTGGACCTGCCCGAAGTTAGCCTTGTGGCTATTCTTGATGCCGACAAGGAGGGTTTTCTTCGTTCGGAGCGTTCCTTGGTGCAGACCGCAGGCCGTGCTGCGCGTAATGCCGAGAGCAAGGTCATCATGTATGCTGATACGATTACCGACTCGATGCGCAAGACCATTGATGAAACCGCTCGCCGTCGTGCCAAGCAGATGGCTTACAACGAAGCTCACGGCATTGTGCCGAAGACCATTGTCAAAGCCATTGACAATTCTTTAGGCACCTTAAAAGGCCAGCCTGCGCCGGTGTCGTATTCGCAATCGGGTGATGCCACGATGGCAGCCGAAGGTCGAACCGAGTACAGGTCGAAGGAGCAGATCCAGAAAGCCATCCAGCAAGCCAAGAAGAACATGGAGAAGGCCGTCAAGGAGATGGATTTCCTTTCTGCGGCGAAGTTCAGGGATGAAATGCTTCAGTTGCAGATTGAGATTGAGAGAATGCAATAGTTATGTCCGCCGCCACCCGAGCCATATTACAGCAATATTGGGGCTATCCCAGCTTCCGTCCCCTCCAGGAAAACATTGTCGATTCGGTGATGGCGGGGAAGGATACGCTTGCCTTGCTGCCTACAGGTGGTGGAAAGAGCATTTGCTTCCAAGTGCCTACCATGGCTATGGAGGGTTTATGCCTTGTCATCACACCGCTCATCGCACTAATGAAGGACCAAGTGGCACACCTTGTGGATAAAGGCATTCCGGCAGCGGCCATTTATTCGGGCATGCATCCCGATGCCTTGGAATTGGCTTATAACCAAGCGGCATACGGGAGGTTGAAGTTTCTGTATGTCTCGCCTGAGCGCTTGCAAACGGATGCCTTTATTGAGGCCTTGAAGCGGATGAAGGTATGCTTGCTGGCTGTGGATGAGTCGCATTGCATCTCGCAGTGGGGGTATGATTTCCGTCCGCCATATTTGAAGATTGCCGACATTAGGCCTTATATGCCCAATACTCCCGTTTTGGCTTTGACTGCCACGGCAACGGCTAAGGTGGTCGACGACATACAGTTTCGTCTCGGCTTTAAGCAGAAAAATGTCTTTCAAAGCAGCTTTGAGCGCAAGAATGTGACTTACAATGTTTTTCACGAAGCTGACAAATACGGTGTGCTGCGCCGCAAGTTGGAAGCAATGAAAGAAGGAAGCGCCATCGTATATGTTCGCAACCGCAAGCGTACACAAGTCATCTCGGATTGGCTCAACTCAGTGGGCATCTCTGCCACCTTTTATCATGCTGGATTGGATGCTAAGACCCGCGACGAGCGTCAAGAGCTTTGGATGAAGGGTAAGGTAAAGGTTATTTCCGCTACTAATGCTTTCGGTATGGGCATCGACAAGCCCGATGTGCGTCTCGTCATCCACATGGACCTACCCGACAGCATTGAGGCCTATTTCCAGGAGGCTGGTCGCGCAGGCCGAGACCTCAAGCCTTCCGAGGCTTTCTTGCTTGTTTCGCCCGCCGACATCACCAAGTTGCAGGAGAATTTGACCCAGTCGTTTCCCGAATTGGATCGAATCAAGTTGATTTATAGTGCTTTGGGGAATTATTTCAACATCCCTGTCGGTGCTGGGGAGAATGTTTCTTATCCTTTGGTGATGAGCGATTTTGCCAATCATTATGGTTTTTCCATTATCGAGGTGTTCCACACTTTGAAAATCCTTGAAAAAGAAGGCTTCCTGTTGCTCTCTGACAGTTTTGATGAACCTTCCAAGGTGATGATCAAGGCCTCGCGTGATGACATTTATGGCTTTCAAGTCAACAACCCGCAATACAGCGAACTGATTAAGTGTATGTTGCGTAGTTTGCCTGGGGTGCTTACTGACTTTGTAAAAATCAACGAGGAAGTTCTGGCTAAAAAGACTGGACTTGCCTCGGACAAAGTCGTTGAACAGCTGAAAAAATTGGAGGCTTACCATTTCCTTTCCTATGCACCTCGCAATGACAAACCACAAGTGTTGTTTCTTTCTGAATTTGTTGACACAAAGCATTTTGGCCTGTCAAAGGAGAACTATTACGACCGAAAAAAAGATGCTGAGGAGCGTGTGAAAGCGGTCATCGACTTTGTGAATAACGATGAAGAATGCCGAAGTGTGCAGTTGTTGCGCTATTTCAATGAGAAGACAAAAAAGACCTGTGGCCGTTGCGATGTGTGTTTGAAGCAAGGCCAACATCGTGTCCCATACGATTCGATTGAAGAGCGGGTGCAGAGCGTGATGCGTGAGACGAGTCAGCCGATGAAGGATATCCTATCCCAATGCAGTGATATTGAAGCGTCGCAGGTGTTGGATGCGATACGGTTTCTTGTCGATAATGACGTGCTCCAATATGAAAAGGATGGCTTGATAAAGATGAAGGAAAACAAAAAAAGCCGTCAGGAATGACGGCTTTTCTTTGTTTTTGAAATATTGTCTTATTTCAGGATGTTTGCTGCGGGTTTGAACTTCACAACTTTCTTTGCAGCAATCTTGATGGTCTTGCCCGTTCTAGGGTTGCGGCCTTGTCTTGCAGGGCGCTTGGTAACAGCGAGAGTGCCGAAGCCAACGAGGGCGATTTTGCCGTCCTTTTTCAGTTCGTCTTTAGTGACATCCATGATGGCATCGATAGCCTTTCTTGCATCAACCTTGGTCATACCGGCCTTTTCGGCAATAGCATTGATTAATTCTACTTTATTCATATTAGTTTATAATTAGTGGTTAAACTTTAACCCGACAAAAGTAATGTATTTTTGTGAAATACAAGCGTTTTTTGAAAAAAATGTGCATTTTTTATCAAAAAAATCGAAAATTTGCCGAAATCGGGACTATTTTCCTCATTTCAAAGCGGTTTTCCAAGTGCCGTTGAGTTGTGTTCCTCTCAGAAAATCGTCGATTGGCATAGCTTTTTTCCCAGCTTGCTGCACCTGTTTCAGATGGATGAATCCATCCGATAGAGCAATTTTAAGGTATTTTTTGTTGTCGGTGACCACACTGCCCAAAGCAACACTTGGTGTGCAGCTCTCGATTTCGCAGGCATAGATCTTCAAATCGATGACTTCGCCATTCTCGGAACAAAGTTGGGTGTGTGCGGCAGGGTTGGGCGACAAACCGCGAATATGATTGTAGACGGTCAGGCAGTCACTGCTCCAATCTATATTGCAAAACTCCTTGGTAATCTTAGGAGCGGGTTTCAAGGGTTGGTTGTCTGACAGTTCTTCTTGTGGCAAGGTGCGGACGTCCCCTTTTTCGATTTTCTTGATGGTCTCAACAACTACCTTGTTGCCTAACAGCATCAGTTCATCGTGAAGTTCGCCGGCAGTCTCGTCGGGACGGATGCCGACTTTCTCGCGCATGATGACGGCACCTTTGTCGATTTCCTCGTTGAGGAAGAAAGTGGTGAGTCCCGTCTCAGTCTCTCCGTTGATGATGGCGAAGTTGATGGGAGCCGCACCGCGGTATTGGGGTAGGAGCGATGCATGTAGGTTGAAAGTGCCAAGTTCGGGCATCTGCCAAACCACGGCAGGCAGCATCCTGAAAGCCACTACGATGAAGAGATTGGCTTGGAATGATGCCAATTGCTCCAAAAACATCGGGTCTTTCAGCTTCTCTGGCTGAAGCAATGGCAGACCGTGTTCCAATGCGGCCTTCTTCACGTCAGAATACTGGATTTTGCGTCCACGACCGGCAGGCTTGTCGGGCATGGTGACCACGACCGCCACTTCGTAACCGGCCTTGAGTATGGCCTCCAGTTGTGAAGCAGCGAATTCGGGTGTGCCAAAGTAGGCGATTCTGATTTTCTTCTCCATAGGCTGTCAAAAAAATGCCTGACCTTTCAAGGCCAGGCATCACTGTTACATTCAACCCTTAAATTATTTCACCTTTTCTTCGAGATAGGCAATGGTCTTCGTGATTTCAAAGGCTTCGTTGCTGTTCGGATAGTCTTTTTTCAAGGTTTTGTATGTTTCCAAAGCCTTGGCGTAGTTACCCATAATCTCGTAGGTCATACCCAACTTGATGAGATGCATGGGTGAGGTGAAATCATTGGCGTTCTCCTTGGCAGCCTTTTCGTAATAGGAAACGGCATTTTGCTGGTCGCCAAGTTCAAGATAGCAGTCGGCGATAAGACCCAATGCCAAAGGAGCCAGAACCTTGTCGTCGTTGGTGTATTTCTTAAGGTATTCGATGGCGTTTTTGTAGTCACCTTGCTTTAGATAGCAAAGACCCGCGTAATAGGCGGCAAGCTTACCAGCCTTGGTGGAACCGTAGTCATTGACGATGCTGAGGAATCCGACCTTTTCGCCATCGCCATTCAAAGCGGTGGTATAGTCTTCATTCTGCATGTAATATGATGCAAAGTCAATAGCTTGTGTGGCCTTTTCCTCGAAACTGATTTCGCTCGGGAAACTCAGGTTCTTGGCAGTTTCGTTCTTTTTTGCCTTATACCTGCTGAAGCCATAGATGGAAAATGCGATGACCAACAGGGCGATAAGAATGATCCACAGGGTTTTCTGGTTGTTTTCAATCCAAAGTTCGGTTTTGCTTAAGGCTTCTTCAACATTCTCGAGCCTTTCGTCTCCTTGTTTTGTGTTCTGTTTTGCCATATCAATTCAAAATTTTGCGTGCAAAAGTACGCTTTTTCGGCATACCCTCGTTCATTTTTTTGTAAATTTTTCTTTTTTCGTATTTTTGCACTCCTTAATGATAATGCAAAGCTCATGAAGAAATCCATCGTGTATGACGGAAGGGAGGTGCAGGGTCTTGAATTGCAACAAAATGCAGCGCGTGACACTGCCATGCTTGAGTTTCTGACCCCCTTCATCACTGATGAACGCAGGCAGCGTTTCGAGGAGGTGCTCGACTTCCGCACCCGGCATATCACCGTCGTGTTGGAGGACATCTTTCAGCCTCACAATGCCAGTGCAGTGCTGCGCACCTGCGACCTGCGCGGCATTCAAGACGTGCATATTGTGGAGAACAACAACCGATATGATGTCAATCCGGATGTGGTGTTGGGCAGCACGAAATGGCTCAATATGTATTACTATGAGAAGGGCGAATTCAATACGCCTGAAGCATACCAACAGCTACATGAGAAGGGTTACAAGATTGTGGCCACTTGTCCACATCGCGATGACTTCACCCCCGATACTTTGCCGTTGGACCAGCCCATAGCTTTGGTTTTCGGCACGGAGAAACTTGGCCTTTCGGATTATGCTGTCGAAAATGCCGATATGCACGTCCGCATCCCGATGTATGGCTTCACGGAGAGCTACAATATCAGTGTTTCGGCTGCCTTGCTGATGTACACACTTACTAACCGCCTACATGTCTCTACAGATATCAATTGGCACCTCACAGAGGAGGAACGCAATGCCCTTCGTCTCATTTGGACGCGCCGCTCACTGAGTCGTATCCGTCAATATGACCGTAAGTTTGCCGAGTTGCATCCGGAGTTTTTTACTGAACCTTAGGTGCAATATGCTTTATTTTTTGTTGTTATCATCTATGAACAGCAAATTTTTGTACTTTTGCATTGAAAATTGAATAGAGAATGAAAAAAGCATTGTTTGTCATACTTGCGTTGGCGATATTGGTCTTGCCTTCGTGCAAGAAGACGCGTTATTGCCGTTGTACCACCGTCCAGAACGAAGAAGTCGTGAATTTGGGTGAGGAGTATTACACCATTGAGGACAACACTTCCTCATGTTCCGACAAGTCGAAGGAAATCTCTGGCTGGGGACAGGTTATCTGTTATGAAGTGTCAGAGTACGAGGTGACTGGCGTGGAACACCATTGGTGGGATGACCTGTTTGGCAACAATAACGGCAACAACAATAACAATAACAACAACAATAATAACGGTAACAAGCCATAATCGGGGTTGTCAGTTTCTCTCGGTAAATCGGTCTTGAAGGTCCTTTTAGGCCTTGTGTTCATCGTGTCGGCAGTCTTGAAGGTCGTCGACATGGACAAATTTGAGATTTACGTCTATAGTTACCATTTCTTTAGCCTCAATGCCTCGTTTATTTTTGCCCGGTTGGCCATCATCCTTGAGTTGGTCTTGGGCATCGGCTTGGTTTCCCATACATTGCATAAGATGTATTGGTGGGGGAGCATGGCCATGCTCGGCGGCTATACCTTATTATTAATATATGCGCTAATTCTCGGGCGCACCGACAGTTGCCATTGTTTTGGCGATTTCCTCCAACTCGACCCCAAGCAGAGCCTCATCAAAAACGGGGTTCTTGTGCTGCTTTTCCTGCTGATTTACAGGATGGAAAGCTGGAAGACACCATTCCGTTGGTTGATACTCATACTTGCTGTTATGGCATCGAGCATTGCCGTTTTCGTTATTTCGCCTCCAGACAATTTGACCTCAAATTCTGATTCTGAGCAAAACCTGCAAATAGAACTTTTCAACGAAATGTTGGATGATGTCCCTTTGGAAGCATTGAACCTGCGTGAAGGTAAACAGGTGATTTGCTTCTTCTCCACAAGTTGCGAGTACTGCCAGATGGGGGCGCACAAGCTTTCATTGATGCAACAGTTTTATGGCTTCCCGAAAGAAAACATCACCTATTTTTTCATGGGCAACGAGGAAAGCATTGCACAGTTTTACGAGGAATCGGGGTCGGCACAGTATCGTGATGTACTTTATCCCGATGTGGCGCGTTTGTTGAAAGCTGTCAACGGGAACCTACCCGTCATCGTATTCTTGGAGGACGGAAAAGTGGTGCACGAGTATGGTTTCCGCAATATGAATGAGGCAGAAATCAAGGCCTATATGGGTGGATTGTAGGGCTGTCATACCATGATAGCCGCATTTTCCAGCGGTTGCCATAATATGGCAGCACTACAAGTGTCAATGCAAATAATCATTCTGGCCTTCTGAAACGATTACCGGTTTGTTCAATTACTGCCTTTTTCCAAGAATCGGGATAGCCTGGCTGCTTGGGCTTGGCAGGATAACCGTATCCGTTGCGTTTGAACTCGCCGTTTTCTTCCTGTTTCACGTTACTGTCAAGGTATTTCACCAAAAGGTAATTGTCCAACTCTTTCCAGGTGGCCACGGTATTGTGTCCGGCTTGGTTGGAGAAATCGGTGAGGTAGGCAATGGCCTGCTTCGGATCTTGGGTGTAGAGACTCAAAGCTTGGTTGTCGGCATAGTTCACTTGCTCTTGGTAGCCGCTCTCCAGCTCGTTTTGCACGGCTTGGATGTCGCCGATGACGCGATTATAGAACAGGTACTTGAAGTGTGCCAGTCGGTTGAAGACCCAGAAAGCGGCATTGTCACTATAGGTCAGCATGTCGCCGTTGCCCACGCGGTACTCAATCGGCACTTCGCTGATGGAACAATAAAAAGGCGTGTAGACCGTCGAGTTGGTGTCGTCCACACCAAACCAGATGATGCCGCCGATGGGATTGGGCAACCACGAACGGCTTTGGGCAATGAAGGAAAATCCTGTTTGAACGACCTCGATGCTTCTTTCATTGAGGTAAGGTTTGCCTTCATATTCCCAATAAAGCGGGTTGAATCTGAAGGGTGAGCCGAAAGGCCCTCCGCCTACATCTTGGGTCTTGTCCAACTCGGTGCCTTGGAAGTGGTCGCGTTGGAAAGCCATCATATCGCTGAGGCTGATTTTGCGGTTCGGCTTGACAAACAGCGGCATGCGGTGGGTAAGGTCCTTACCCGTGACATAGTCCCAATACTCGTCCATACCGTCGCACACTTTGTTGAACATAGTCCATACGCGAAGGTCGCACACACGGGCGGCACTGAAATCGACGAGAGCGTAGGCGGCGGAGAAGTCGAAGTCCTTGTCTTTGCCGCTGAAGTAGCCCTTGCGGCGGGCGAAGTCGATGATGTCATGCTTGTAGATTACCTCAACTTGCTCGTTATAAAGTTTTTTCCAATCCTTGTCGGTGATGGAAGTCTTGCCGTTGCGCAAAGGGAAAGTGGTGATGCGCGCTGCGTTGGCATGACCGCTCACATAGCCGTCGGGGATGCGGATAGCCACCCACACCGCGCCACGGTCAGCGTTGATGGTGTCGCCAGTCTTGGTCACTTGGGGCGTGTAGCCCTTGGGCATGATCTCCATGTACCACACCTCGTTGGCGTCGCTGATGCTGAACGACTCGCCGTCAGAGCCATAACCGTATTCTTCAACGAGGTCGGCCATAATTTTGATGGCTTCGCGGGCTGACTTGCTGCGCTCCAAAGCGATGAACATGAGGCTGCCGTAATCCACGATGCCCGTCGGGTCTATCAGCTCTTCACGACCACCGAAAGTGGTCTCGCCTAGGGCCACTTGGTTTTCATTGATGTAGCCCACAACTTGGTAGGTATGAGGCGGTTGTGGCACGCTGCCACGCGGTGCATTGGTGCCACGGTCGTAGCACACACGCATGCTGCCCGCCGGCCAGTCGGCGGCAGGGGTGAAGTAGAGCTCACCATAGCGGATGTGCGAGTCGGCGCAGTAGCTGATGAAGTTGGAGCCGTCGACGCTGGCGCCTTTGGTGATCAAGAAATTGGTGCAAGCCTGCGATTGCCCGAAGGCAGCAAGCAGGGCGATGATAAGGATGATTTTGATGTTTTTCATTGGTGAAATTATCTTTGGCGCAAAGGTAGTGAAAAAGTCGGTTTTTTCTGTAAAAGTGTTATCTTTGCCAAAAATTTATGTAATGCAATCCACAATCCCATTAGCGGAACGCCTGCGGCCGAGCACGCTTGACGACTACATCGGGCAGAAGCACATCATCGGTGAACATGCCGTGTTGCGTCGTGCCATTGAGACGGGGCGCGTGCCGTCCATGATCTTCTGGGGACCGCCAGGCGTGGGCAAGACCACCTTGGCCTACATTATCTCCAAACAAGTTAAGCGACAGTTCTTTCAGTTGAGTGCCGTCAGCAGCGGCGTGAAGGAAGTGCGCGAGGTCATCGACCGTGCCCGCATGGCTCCCGAGGCACCTATTTTATTTATCGATGAAATCCACCGCTTCAGCAAGTCGCAGCAGGACTCGTTGTTAGGTGCTGTGGAACGCGGCTTGGTCACCTTGATTGGAGCGACGACGGAGAATCCCTCGTTTGAGGTCATCTCGCCTCTGCTGTCACGTTGTCAGGTGTATGTGCTCAAGTCGTTGGAAAAAGAAGACTTGGAAATCCTTTTGGACAAGGCGGTGAAGGCGTTAGAGTATGATTTCGGCAAGAAAATCACCGTAAAGGAGCCTGAGGCTTTGATGAAAATCAGTGGTGGCGATGGCCGCAAGCTGTTGAATGCCATCGAATTGGTTGTCACTTCGCTGAACGACTTGGACATGACCGCAGAAGAGCTGGTCATCACCAACGACTTCACGACGGACTGCATACAAAGCAACCTCGTGAAATACGACAAGCAGGGTGAGATGCACTATGACATTATCTCGGCCTTTATCAAGTCGATGCGTGGCAGCGACCCCAACGCGGCCTTGTATTACCTCGCCCGCATGATCGAGGCAGGGGAGGACCCCTTGTTCATCGCGCGCCGTATGCTTATTCTCGCCTCTGAGGACATCGGCAACGCCAACCCCAATGCCTTGCTGCTGGCTAATGCCTGCTTCGATGCCGTCAACAAGATTGGGTGGCCCGAGAGCCGTATTATCTTGTCGCAGACAGTGACCTACCTGGCCTCGTCGCCCAAGAGTAATGCCGCCGTGGCTGCCATTGATGCTGCGCAAGCCTTGGTGCGCGAGACGGGAGACTTGCCCGTGCCTTTGCACCTGCGCAACGCCCCGACGAAATTGATGAAAGACCTAGGCTATCATGATGGTTACAAGTATGCCCATGCATACGAGGGCAATTTTGTGGAGCAAGAATTTTTGCCAACTGAAATTTCTGGCACGGTTTTGTATGTACCACAAGATAACCCTCGCGAACGGGAATTGCGCAAGAATTTGAGGGAGAAATGGAAAGAGAAGTATGGGTATTAGTTTAGAGTTTAGAGTTTAGAGTTTAGAGATGTAGGGCTTTCACACCGTGGCAGCCGCAAACTGTAAAAAACAAAAAAAACAATGAATGAATCAACCAACGAAAAAAACACCCAGAGCCTAACCCTGTGGAACAGGGTGCTGGCCACCAGCGTGAAGTTGCCTTTTGTGAAAGTTGACCGCGACGAGTTCCTGACCAAGGAGCTGTCGAAGTTCTGCACCCCGATGGAGGTGATTATGGCAATCAATGAGAGTCCGTTGAATGTCCTGACCAAAAAGGAGATTGACAAACTGGCCAACCAATGCATCAGTTATCATCTGACCATGGTGAGCGGCACATCGGCGTTGATGGGTTTGCCGGGAGGCTGGTGGATGGCGGGCACAATCCCTACCGATTTGGTTCAGTTTTACGGTCATATCTTATCGTTGCTGCAGAAGCTCCTCTATCTCTACGGCTGGCCGCCGTTGACTGATGCCAAAAAACAGTTGGACGAAGGGTCGCTCAACATCATGACTCTGTTTGTGGGCGTGGCGATGGGTAATAAGTTGGCTGTGGAGGCCATAGGAAAGGTCGTCTCACAGGTTTCGAAGACCGCGAGTATCAAGATTTCGGAAACGGTCATGGCGAAGTACGCCCTCAAGATTGCGCAATGGATTGGCATCAATATGACCAAGGAAGGTTTTGCGAAGGGAGTGGGAAAAGTAATCCCTTTAGTGGGTGCACCTATCTCGGCCACCATCACCTATTATACATTCCGACCTATGGCACGTCGGCTCAAGAAGCATCTTGACGAGTTATATGAGATGCGCCACTTCCCAATCAATCGTATCGAATAAGTTGGGAACGCCAATAAAAAACAAAAAAACACGTCCTTAGATTCCCGAAGGAATGACATGGACGTGTTTTTTTGGTGTTGTAAAGAATCAGTGCTTAAACTCTGACAGGTACATGTCGTGTAGCTGATCGTCGGGCGTTTGTAGGATGGCCTTGTAGTTCAGCTTCTTTTCGTTCATGAGCCAGTCGACATATTCGTCTACAAAATCCTTGATTTCGGATTGGTTCATCTTGATGTAAACCAAGTTGAGCTTGGCTTTTGCTTCGGTTTCGGAGAGGCCGTCGTTCTTGATGATGGCTTCGGTGAGTTTGTCCATGAATTTTCCCATAGTATGATTTGTTTTGCGTTTTAGGTTGCAAATATAAGGGGAAAAACTGTTTCTGTCAAGAGAAAAAGAGATAAAAAGTCAATTTTTTTCATCAGAGGGCTTGCATATTCCAAAAAAAATGTATTTTTGCAGCGGTTCTTATCATAAAGACCTGTAGCCGAGTGGCTACAAGTAAAAGGTTTCATAAATTTTGGTTTTTGGTTCTTGAAAATCCTGGCTTCGGTCGGGATTTTCTTGTTTTGGGACATCAGTAGGCCGTTTTTTTTGCTGTTGATGGTGAAAAATGTTGAATAGTTCTTATTTTTGCACCATAAAACAAAACGATGCCAATGCGTAGATGTTTTGGTTTTATTGTTGCTATAATGTTTTAAAATCAATTTATTATGGATTCAATCAAACCTATGGAGAAAGTCGTTGAAATCAGATGCCAAGACAAATATGGCTCTGTTATAGACGAATTCAGGTTGGAAGACCCTGTCGGACAAGATCAAATAAGAATAGAGGGCAGCAAGTTGCTTGTTGCTGAGGATTATTCCAAGACAATAGTGTTGGATGTTGTCCCGAGAGGAGACAAGTATGAAAAGAATCGGATTGAATTTCAGCTGGGAGATGTCAAGGAGGATGCTTTTACGGTTGTTTTGGAACCGGTACAGTATAAAGTGATTTTCAGGATTGGGAATACCGATTTTGAGGCCACGGAAACCATGAACCCTTCAACGGCAAGATCGAAATGGAGCACGTATGATTACGAGATTAATAACACGAACAAGGTCATTTATATTAGGGTTTATGGAAAACCGGTGATGAAGATGGTTCATGAACCCATTCATACCGTGGTGGAGCGGCCATCCATTTTCAGCAGTGTCGGGAAACGCTTTCCGGGAAATAGGAAGTGGTTGCTTTTGCTGCTCGTCTTGCTCCTTGGGTATGGCATATATGCCTGTATTTCCAAGTTTGTCTCCGAAAAAACTCCTTGGCCGTTCAAGGCTAAGACAGAAGAACCGATAGAACTCCAACTTGATATTTTAATCCCCGAAGTTCAAAGTGAAGCTCAAACAGAAGTACAAGTTACGTCATCTCAAGAAGAAGCAGAGCCATCGAGTGTTGCTCCAACAACGGAAAAGGTAGTCGATTCCAATCACCAACATGACATTGACTATTTGAAGCAGGAAAAGAAATGGAATATTGATAGCCTCAGGACTCAGGAGTACAAGGCGTTGTTTGATGCTTTGAAAGAAGGCGATATTGATCAGGTAATCCAATTAAAAGACACCTTGTTCGACACTATCAATGTGCAATCGGATTTCAAGAAGATAGTTGATGGCCTTGTCAAGTTCAAGGAGGCTGATGACCATAAAAAACTGAAAATGTCAAAGGATGAGATGATGAGGCTCTGCAAGCACGGTTCGTTTGAGATAGGAGAGCTGGGCTATAGCATCAATGTGATAGGTAAGAGGAATTGATTTTTGCGCAAAATCCAAGTCCGTTGACACGGGGTTGACACGGCGGGGTATTTTTGGGGGTAAGAAAAAACCCAACTGATTGATTTTCAGTTGGGTTATGTGTGGAAAAACCGTAGCCCATAGCGGAATCGAACCGCTGTTTTAAGTGTGAGAAACTTACGACCTAACCGCTAGTCGAATGGGCCAAAAAAAGGTTCTTTTTGCGGAACCTTTAAGTGAACTAGGCGGGAGTCGAACCCACAACCGCCTGATCCGTAGTCAGGGACTCTATCCAATTGAGCTACTAGTCCAGTCGTTTTTGACACTGCAAAAGTACAGCTTTTTTCATTCATGCAAGCAAAATTTCA
>JAEEGJ010017221.1_pt1 | contig 16393 bp, 7 predicted proteins | sample 8958761 | NCBI WGS metagenome assembly JAEEGJ01 (sample SAMN16246546, study PRJNA631951) | gut metagenome | biome: gut microbiome; feature: rumen; material: RS-attached | host: Bos | place: Iran: Karaj | collected 2018-10
AGGAACAACCGTACCTTCAGCATATTTATAAGTTACCGTATGTTTGTTGCGGTCGTAGTTGATTACAATAACTGTTGAACCGTCGGCAGCGATAGCAACCTGTTCGAAATTCTTAGCGGTATAACCGGTGATCGTCTTTGCTACAGCTGCAGTCTGCTGACCTGTTGTGCCTGTCAGCTGATCGTCTTCAGGAACAAGAGTAGTATCTTCTACATAGGCAGTACCGTCAAGAGACTCAAAACGATGCTTTACGACGTACTGCGTGTTGGTGTTGGGAGTCCACGTTGCTGTGACGCTCAAGTTACCCCAGGTACCTGCCGCGATAACGTCGCCGGAAGCGGATACGCTGCCTTCTTCGCCTGACTTAACTGTGATAGTCCATCCGTTGAACGTATAGCCTGTCTTTGTAGGCTGAGTTAACGTGATAGGAAGATCGCTTACGTCATAACCGCGGGGGTTTGTGTCTGTGTCAGCAAACGTACCGCCGTCGTAGTTATATTCAATAACGTATGCAGCTTCACTCCAGATAGCGTACAGCGTTACCGTAGCGCCGTCTGTTGAGGATAATCCGCTGGGAGTATCGCCTGCGGAATACAGAGCTGTTGTAGCAGAGCTGTTTGTGTTCCAACCGATGAAGGTGTAGCCGTTATTTGTTAAGTTTACACCGGAACCGATCGTAATGGGTTCGTTAAACGGAACGTTGGTATGGTTTTCAGGCAGTGTGCCTGTACCGCCGTTAGCGTTATATTCAACGTTATAGTGGTTCACGCTGTACTGTGCGGTAAATACTGTGGTACCGGTGATAGCTACGGACTCACCGGCATCATAAGTTTCGTTTCCGTCAGACCATCCGGTAAAGGTATAACCTTCAGCGGCAGCAGGTGCGGCGGGCAGAGTGATCGATTCGTTGTAATGAGCAGATGCGGGAGTTGTGGGTGCAACTTCACCGGATGCCGCATGTGCGCCAAGATCAAATGTGATGTCATAATCTATATAAGTCTTGCTGAATGCGGCATAATAGTTCTCAACGCCGTCAACTGTCGGCAGGTTAGCTACAGCAACACCTTCTTCCTGGTTTGCTTCGGTCGCCCATCCTGCAAAATCATAGGTGTAGGTTTCGTCTGCATCCTTTGTGGGCACACTGCCATCAAATGAAGGCTGAGTACCAAATTCAACGTTTTCGTCAGTCTCAATAGCTGCAGAACCGTCCTGCTTATACCAGGTTACGGTGTATTTATTTATTACCTTTGAGAATGCAGCGTAAAGAACCATATCGTTGTCAAGCATTGTATATGTGTTCGCTGCAGAACCGACTTCTGAGTTCTTGGCTATAGACCAACCTTCAAATGTATACGTATACTGTGCAGTATTTTCCTTTGTGGGTTCAGTGCCGTCATAGCTCAGCGTCTGACCGTACGGAACATTTGTATCGGTCTCGTAAGTGTCAGTGTCGTCCTGGTTTCTCCACGTAACGGAGTGCGTATTTACAGTCCAAACAGCGTACAGAGGCGTATCAGCGTCTTCAGAGAACGTTGCGCCTGCTGCATAGTCAGCAGTTGTGCTTGATGCAGTCTTGGTCCATCCTGCGAAGGTGTAGCCGGTACGTGTCGGTACAGCAGAAGCAAGGGCGATATCAACGCCGTGCTGTTTCGTCTGGTCGTCGGGAACCGTGATTTCCTCGTCAGCAACGTTGTCGTTGTAGCTGATCGTGTACGTCTTCAGCGTCTCAACGCCAAGCGTGTCGCTGCTTACCTGTAATACGGGTGAGAAGCTTGCAGGCGTGCCTGCAACGGCGATGTTAGCCGCATTGGTAAGGGTGATGGGCATGGCGGTGTTGTAAACCGCAGTATCTGCTACCGTAAAGGTAATGGTCGCGATCTCAACGCCGGTACCGGCGGGCAGCGCTACGTTGATAGGATGATCTTTATCCGCACCGACAGCCTGAATACGCTGGCTCGTTGCTGTAGATGCGTTATTGCCGCTATCAATGTGAGTACCGTTATCAGACGTTAAACCTGTGTACGTGAGGTTTGCGTCATTCGTAACAATGAAATCGAATGCCTGCAGAGTATCTGCAAGATTGGACTTCAGGTAAACTGTTACGGTTACAGTATCACCGGGATTGTACTCGTAGTATTTATCGTTGTCTGTATCAGCAGTTGAATCTACTACATAGTAGAGTTCATAACCCTGCGTAGCAGGAGCAGCTTCCGATACTGTTATAGTAGCGGTAAGACTATCTGAAGCAAGTGTAAATGTTTCACCGCCGTTATAACATACTTCAATGTAATCAAAGTTTAACTCGTAATCATTTGCTGGTGTGTTTGCCGGAATTGTCACTGTGATTGTTATTAAATTAGATGAGTTAACATCATCTAAATTCGGTTTAGCAAAATGAGTTAAATAGCCGTCATTGAAATCAGCTTCCATAACACTTACGCCAAGATAATTCTTTATATCAGAAATTACAAGTGGCGTTTCAACAGTTATTTCTCCGCCAAGAGAGCACCAATCTATAGCGCTCGGGGCTTCCAGCGTTATGTCTACTGTCTGATCTGCATCGCTCGCAGTTACGGTTGCTCCTTCGAACTGAAGTGTCAGATCCACGGCAACAACAGGGATGGACACAAGAGAGAGCACCATAATAAGGGCTATTGCGCCGGATAGTAGACGCTTGAGTTGTGTTTTCATTTGTTTTCCTCCATAATTTTAATAAATTTTATTTTACTTTATAATATCGCCTTAGTTATTTGCCCAATCAAATGTCCACTTCCTGATTGAAGCGGATTTAACACGTGTTGCGTCAACAGTAGTAATTCTTCCGTTGCCGTCTACGTCTGCGGCTAACATTTCAAGATTGTTAAATGTCCATTTTCTGATTGACGCAGACTTTACACGTGTTGCGTCAACAGCGGTAATTCTTCCGTTCAAGTCAGCGTCGCCCTTTACAACAACTACCAAAGCTATATCTTCGGGGAAGTTGTTCGGGCAAACAAATTCATACGTATTTGTTGTTTCGGTCGGCATAGCAGTAAGTCTTGTATACGTTCCGTCAGCGTTTTCATAAGCAATAACACATGCATTTGAACAGGTTACCGTAAATACACCGTACGCTGAATCTGTTACAGCGATAGTTGCTGTTGCGTTTGTGTAGTTTGTAAACTGGCTCAGGTCTGTTTTCAACCTTTCAGCCGTGAGTTTGGTTACTATTACAAGCTCAACTTCAACTTCGCTTACACCGGTCATATCAAGATTTACGGTATCGCCGCTCTTTGTTGCGGTGCCGTATGTTGAAGATACCGAATCGATCGCGTATTCCGCGTCAGCGGGTTTCGTCCACGCGTATGCGTCGCCGGAAACGTAATGTGTTTCAGTATCGGAACTCCAACCGTTCAAGTCGTTGCGAACTACAACAACTTTATGATCGTATTCGTAAACTTCAAGTTTAGCCGTTACGTCAGAGGCAATGCCGGTAAGAGTTACACGGCTTACGCCTTCACCAAAGTCTGCTCCGTTGTTAGCAGTTGCAGTACCGGTGATTTCCGCACTCGTTATTATCGTGTTCTTGGTGCTTATAAGATCCTGTCCGGCTACGTCATAACGTATCGTGTTGTCGCCGACGTTTATCGTTACGTCGTGATCTTCTGCGTCTGCATACTGGGTTTTGATTACGTTATCGTTCTGATTCGTAAATACGACCTTGTACGTAAACGTTCTAAGAGTCAGCGTTACAACTTCATCAGAGTTGATGTTCACAACCTTAAACAGCGATTTGCCGTTGGAAGCGGGATAATCATTCGTTGCGCCGCTTGCGTGTTCGCCGTAAGCTGTCTGGATGATGTAACGCGCTCCGCCGACACCTTCATCGGGCGGGATATACGTTGCTTCGGTTTCAGCGCCGGTAAGGTAAGTGTACGTTGTTTCAACACCGTCGTTCCACGTGACTTTATACGTGAACGGAGTAAGTGTGATTATAACGTCCGCAGCTGTTCCGGTTACATTCGTCACACTGACTGTCTGCGTCGTGTAAGAAACCGTCGCACCGGTGGAAGTCGCGCCTTCAATGAAGAAGCGGTTGCCGCTGCCGACGCCGTCGTCAGCTGCCGTGTACGTGATAGTGCTGCCTGCGCCGTAATATTTAGTTTCAAGAACGTTTTCGTCCGCATCCTTGAACGTTATGATAGCGTCAAACTGTACTTTGTCAACCGTCACGTCAACGTCCGATCCAACTCCCGTAACCGTTATCGTTGCGGTGCCCGTCGGATCAGCAGGGTTGGTGTAGCTGACTGTACCTACCTGGTTGCTCGGGATCGACGCGCCGTTGATCGCATATCCGGCGTCAAGCGTAAACGTTACGCTATCGCCTGTAAGAACGTACGCAGTCTGTCCGTCGGCTGTTACAATATAATCATAAGCAACAACGGGAACGTTCAGCGTCAGGTCTTTGTCAATACCGGTCAGAGTCAGGCTCGTCGGTGTGACAGCTAAGGACGCTTCAGTCGGTGTCGTAGTAATCGAAGCTTCTCCGAAGATGAATCCGTCACCGAGGGCTGTATTGGATACGTTGACTGTTTCGCCGCTGTTTACATAGCTGGGTGCAAGCGACGCTCCAGTCGTATTGTAAGTGATCTTATAATCTTTATGAGCTAAAGTTACGTTTGCGACAACTCCGCTGGTATTTACACCGGTTATCGTCAAGTTATCTACATTATTCTGATAACTTACAACGCTGCCTCCGGTAATGCTTACGCTGTCGATCACATACCAGCCGTTTGCGGGTTTCGCGGGAGCGAATGTAGTTGTCCAGACTTCGTCTGCATCCTGCGTGGAGAATATCGTAACTGTTTCTGTTCTATTGTCGGGATATGTTATATTAACCGTTACAGGCCATGCATCCGCGTTAGCTACGATGCTTACCTCAACGTCTTCAGTAATGTTTGTTAAAAGGAGGGACGTTGTCAATCCGTAAACCGGGGTCGCCGTTGCGCCGCTCGCCGGAGTTACGGTTGCGCTGATCGCGCAGTTCTGATCCCAGTCGTACGATGCGGTAGTACCTATAACATATTCAGCAGTCGTCTTGTCCGCCGCAGGCTCTTGCCAGATCACGCGGTAGTCGTAAGACTGAACGTGAAGCGCGATTTTAACGTTTTGAGCCAGGCCGTGGAATTGGATAGCCTCCCAGCCGTCTGCAATATTTGCATTTGTGTTGACTGCAAGACCGCCGACTGTAACGTTTCCGTCGTAATCAACCGTTGCGGAAAGATCGTTGTCATTAGCGTCTTTAATGGAATCAACTGACGTGATAACGTAACGCTCGCCGTCAACTATCAAAGTACCGTCAAGATCTATATCGCTGTTGTATGCGTAATCTGTATAGTTGATCGTATCGCCGTTTTCATCGGTCAGGGTGTAATCAACCTGCCACTGATACCAGCTGTCATAAGTACCGTTACCGTGAGTATCAGTTGCCGGCGGCTGTGAATAGTAAGTACCTGCTTCAAAAGAGCTTACTTCAGTTTCGCCGTACATATACGAAAGGACAGGTTCAGTTTGAATCGAAACCCATTCGTTGGACTTTTTAAGCTGCCAGAGTGTACCGCTGACTGTTCCGTTCGGATTCGCATAGTTGATCAGTGTACCTGATCCCTGTATAACCATATCATCAGCTACACCTCCGTTGTCCGTAGTGAACACATTGCTGTAAGCAGTAACGGTACCGTTATTTATCAAAGCACCACTACTTGAAACAGTTGTGCGGACCGGGGTTGTTCCGTTTGCTACTGTATAGCGGATAGGTACGATTGTTTTATTTTTATTACTCGGACCGCCAACAAAACCGTTCTGCCAGTCATCAACGCGCCATATATGTACCTTGGCACTGGGACCAATTACGACTGATGCGCCTTCTTCGACTACAATGCGTGTATCGGGAAGAACCATATAACCGTAACTTAAAGTGGTAGTTCCCTCACTTGCTATAACGTCCATGTTATTTGTCAGTCCCAGGAGCCATTTTCTTGAAGCTACAGTCGCTATACTCATAACGTCAACATTTATCGCTTTTGCTTCCATATCGCCGTGAACGTCATAAGTGATTCTGTCCGTTGTGCCGTCGTAACGTCTCTCTATATAACCGTTCGACATTGTGAACAGCGTTTCACCGTTACCAATAAAACCGGCTTGCACGTTAGCCAAAATTTTAGCACCGGACATAGTTGCGGTAAGATGGCCATAAACGTATGCAGATGCGCCGGCATATACACGATAATCAGATTCAACGTTCTGAACATAGTATTGTGAGAAGTAGAAAGATTTCTCAAGATTATCGTCAGCGACGTTGTTCCAAGCCATTGCATTAGATCCGCCGCCCCAGTCAGCCATCTGAAGAACTTCAAAAGAAGAACCACCCGACTTTACATTTACTCTACCGGAACCGGCAACGTAACCGTAAACACGTATTTCGCCGCCGCTCTCAACATCAAGAGTACCGCTTAAATCTATAAAACCGTAATCGCCAGACGCACCGCCCATATACGACGTAGCGTTGTTTGCATATGCGCAGGCGTTGACGTTCAGTTTACCGTTGACGGTAAACGTAACGTTTGCAGGAACGGTAAGCGTTTTGTATGCTGAGCCTGGCGCAGCTACGGAAAATCCCGGTCCGTCAGCAAACGATCCGCTGTCTTGTGCGTTGTAAGGTATCAAAAACTTAACGCCTGCCGGCAGAATATAGCTGATCACACTGTTATTCGATTCAAGAACTCCGGGAGTTAATGAATCGCCCTTTGCAATAGCTTCCGCTTCAGTTGCGGCAAACGTGTAATCCTTGACAAGCGTTATAACAGCATTTTCATCTTGTGCTGCATTTACCGCTTCAAACCAAGATACATAACGTGTACCATTAACGTCAAACGCACGTGTTTGAGACTTGAGGAGGAAGCTAGCAACAACAGTTTCTCCCTCAGCATAAGCACGGGTTTCAAATTCATTATCATATGAAATGATATTTCCGCCGTTTGACCAATAGTCAAAATCGTAAGAACTATCACCGGTTGCACTAAGTGTAAATCCGTTTGCAGGTAAGTATGAGAAGGCTTTATCCACACCACCGGCCGTCACCGTTTCTGTAACGGTTACCGTTGCGCCTTCTTCAGCATCAGGATCATCATCCGGAACTACAGCGGTGGCGGTATAAGATCCGTGTTCAGGAGCCTGTAGTGTAATATTCGTCAGCGTATCGCTATCGCCGGCGGCATAGAAATTGGAAATGATAACTCCGGCAGAAGGATCGTTGCCGAGCTGCGGCTGAGTTGTCAGTGAAATGTAGAAGCATCCTTCAGGTGCAAAACCTGTCACAGGGTCATCTGCAGGACGCACTGATTCTTGGTCTCCGTAATCACCATAGTACTGCGCGGGGGCAGTGCCTTCATAATGAGCAAGAGTAATCGCAATATCGGCTGAAAGATTTTGATTATGAGATTCAGTATCTGCTTCATCTAAATATATACGGCCTTCAGGCGTTACGACACTTGCTACGCTATGTGAGCTGAATCCAACATTGGACGTAGACTGGATGTGAAAACTGACGTTAACAGGATGATCTTCTAAGTTAAAAAAATATACTCGAACATCATTATCAGCTTCACCGAGGAGAACCATCATTAAATTGCCCATCGCAGTTTCCTCAGGCATTGAGGCTGTACCGAGATAACCGTACTCGCCCATTCCTTCCAGATCAGTTCCCTCTGTAGCGATGCTTGGTCCACAATAAGCTAATGTTATAGTATCACCGTTTGTCAACCAGTCAAAAGCTGACCATGGATTGATATAACCAAACGGATCACCAACATCTCCGCTCGTTACAAAGTCACCATAAATGTAACTCGTCAGTTCCCCGGCAGTGCGCGGTCCGTCAGCTTCGTTATACGCTATTGAAGAAGCCGGTATGGAAAGGCCGGGCAATAACGATACCATAATGGTAAGACTCAGCACAATACTAAGGACTCTTTTAATTTTTGTCATTCATCCATTTCCTTTCTGATATATTTTATTCAACTGAATTTTCATTTAAATATTCATCACTTCTGACAGACGTCAGATTCGCGCTGTTGCCGAATTGCAGATTCAGAGAACCGTCCAAAGAAAAGCCTCTGCCCGCGCCAGTGTATGCACTTGATAATTTATCACCGTCAAGATACACGATTACCGAAACGTCTACTTCTCTGTTTTTCTGTAAAGTGGTAATGTTGTTATTTGTTATTTCAGAGCCAAGTGTAAGAATTCCTTTTGAAGCAGTCTCGGTTTGATTGACGTTATATAACCGAAGCTGTCCTGTGACAGTATCGCCTTTTATTGTCGGGTTCCCCGGAACGCCGACGGCAAATATCTGACCGTCCGTCGTCATGAAAACGATGTAAATACAGTTCAATATAGAAGCAACTTGATTGTCATTCATGTCAATGGCACGCGTAAAATTAAACGTGCTGCCTTTACCCTGAAGAATTTCATTGTAATTTCCGGAATTTTCCGAAGCCTGCTGCGTCATCCCGGTAATACGGTCAAGTCCTTCTCTTTCAAGTATAAGTGAGCCGGGCTCGTTAGATTTTAAAGCTAAATCGATTTGATATCCGTAAGCGTTAACGCCGAATCTGTTGATCTCAAGCGGTACGGTACCGGACGTTTCCAGTTCAGCTACCGCGGTGTATATCTGACCGAGCGTTCCTGTGTTTGTCACTTCATTGTATTGAGATAGACTGCTGGTATTTTTGCTTGTTACTTTGAGATCGTATGTATACGTTTTCTCAGTATTTGCTATTAAATTTGAAAATTTAAAAGTTGACTGCAGTGTTGCAGTATAGTCGCCGACGACTCTGGCCATAGCCTGAAACAGACCGTCATTCTCAACGCTGTTGGATCCGACAAAGTAAAACGCGTCTTCGGTATAGCCCTGACGCAGATTGTAGAAATAACCGCGGCTTGCACCTGTATTAATTCTTCCGTTGGAACCAAGAACATAAACCGGCTGAGGTGTCTCTCCTTTGTTCATAATGTAAGATCCGGTTACACTGATTATACAAGCTCCGGCGTTACCGGGTTGCCCTTCATCAAGGTAAACGTTTGCAGCCGCGACTCTTGTTTTGACCTGCTGTATCGCGTTTATCGCAGTTACGAGAGTGGTGTATCCGTTTGCGGCGGCGATGCTTTTGACATTGAATTCGGACGTATCATTATCACTCGGGATCAAAGGCATGGTCTGGAACTGTTTGTAAATGCGTCCAAGCTCAGCCATATCTTCTTCGTTCTCAGAATCAAAGTGAGCGTTATCGGAAACACAGTATGCCAAGAAAGCCCAGCGCAGTGCTATATCACTTTCGGATGCAACCTGTGAAAGCATATTTGCGATGTTGCGTACGCATTGGATGTCATTATCATCCCAGTTGTACATATTCGGGAGCCAGAGTATCAGCGTCGTTTTGTTTATAACCCCGAATATATCGTCCGATGCAGCTTCAAGTGTAGATATAAGGTCATCACGGATCTGTTGTCTGTAATGATATACATATTCAGCCGCTTCCGCTCTGATCGATTCACGGCTTACGGAACGTACTATTGTCTGTGACTGAGTGCTGTTAAGTTCTTTCTTGAATCCGATAACGTTTACACCCCAATGAGCGGTATCTTCAAAAAGTTCGGATTCTGCGTCATAATGCGTTTTGGGAGCTTCGATCAACGAACTTATACGTCCGTCCGGTCCGTACTCAGGAACAGTCAACGGATACTGTGTATTAACAAGCGCGTTGTTTCCGTTTGTTATCAGGTTCAGACGCGCAGGTGTTAGCATGATGCTGTCAAGGCCGTATCCTGTCGACAAATCTATAACGTTGCCGTAGTAGTTATTTGCAAGCGTATTTTCAACCGACACAAGAGCGTTTGACTGTCCGCGGCCGCCGCCGGTCGGATGACTCATAACGTATGTACCGGTTCCTGTCGTTTCGGTTCCGAGGAGTGCTATTTCCAGATATCCGTTGCCGCCGACAGTTGTTTTGATCTTTCTAACTTCAGGAGCGGTGGAGATCGATATCCATGCATATGTAGTTACGCCCATTAAAACGGCGGCAACAAGAAGCATAGCGATCGCTGCCATAAGCTTCTTCGCTACCTTTTGCTGCATCTGCATGATATGTACAATGCTCATTACTCCACCTCCTGCAAGTGGTCACAACAAGTCCAATAAATTACAAAAATTAATTTAAAATAAGATACGGAATTTTTAAACAGCACAATTAACCTTTATAACCGCTTTTTCGGCACAAAGGTTGATTAAATAAAGAATAAATAAAAATATATAATTTATTAGTATAGATTGTATCATAGAGCTGTGTGCGTCGCATTGAGCAATCTTAAATTTTATTATATATAATTGTGAACTTTTCTCGGTTCAAATTGATACTGATTGATAATTTATTTGCTTAATTTTATTCATCTGCGACTGAATAAAGGCTTAAAAACATCACTCCGACGCCTGCTTTTCGGCGATCAGCTGCGCATAACGGCTGACCGAGTGTTCGTTTGCAATATTCAGCATATTCTGCGTATCCGAGAATTCTGAAAGCACAGCCAGAGCCGCGTAAAGATCGCTTTCCGGCGACATTGTAAGAAGCTTAGAAATATCCATATTCGCATAATCCGACGCATACATTGCCGCGATATACTGCAGAATGTCATACGTGCTCAAACCGTCGTCGGACAGGCCTTTTCCGGTAAGAGAATGCTTGTCCTCATAATACGATCTTATATCCGGAGCAAGATTTATAAGAGACTCAATGCCGGTTATTATAGAGGTCTTTTTATCCTCTGAATCAAGCATTATATCTATTCCCGCGCGGCTGAATCCGTGAGCTTGCAGAGGTACGTACGCTACCAAGTCCGCCGGATTTATGAAGTTAAAAATGTTGTTATATTTCTTCTCCGGATCGCTTATATCCTTCTCCGCTTCTTCGCCTCTGACGGTGTTTGGCGTTGCAAAAGTATACACGTAAACGCTGTTCTTGCTATACGCGTTGTCAAGCGTTATACCAAGCAGATTTGACGCGGCTGCGCCTCTGCTGTGGCCGCAGATGACCTTATACGAATCCGGGTCACTGTCAAGCATATCCTTTATTGAAAGATATATATCTTGTGCTGCCATATAGAAGTTTTCGGCATATTTAGTGTCGTTGTCGTGTGACGGAGCGAAATCCAGGTTTGAATACCATTCTCCTGCCTCGGTCCCGCGTATGAGCACAACGTATATATTTTTGCCGTTATACTTGCCTTTTGCGACAGTATAAGCGCACGTATGCGACTTGTCCGTTTTGGCTTTGTCGTAGTTTTTGGTAAACAATATCTCAAAGCCGGCACTCTTAAGTATCGCCTTTGCGTTTGATTCCATATAGCCCGTGCAGAACGTCAGAAGTTTGGCCGCCAGATCGTACGACAGATCACTGCTTTTTTCCGGTAAAACGAGATCTACGGTCGTTTCCGTATCCGCAGGCTCTTCGCTTGTTATTTCTTCCGTTGCTTCCTGCGTCTGTGTCTCTGTTTCCGTTTCTGTTTCTGTTTCCGTTTCTGTTTCAGTTTCAGTTTCTGCTTCAGATTGTACTTCTGTATCGGTTTCCGTTTCCATGATTTGGCCTTCTTCGGTCTCTGTTTCGGCCGTTGTCGTAATCTCGTCCGTTATCGTTTCGGACGTTGTATCGGAAGTACTGCCGCACGAAGTTATAACGGCGGTCAAAATCATAACAAGCAGTATTAAAACGGCTGTTCTTCTCTTCATCGTTTTGTATCTCCTTTAAAATCCGAGTTCATCGTTTACCAGAATAACGTGTATTCTGTCTTTATGACGCGAATATCTTGTTATAAGGAATTGACAGCAAATTGTATCCGGCGATTTGCAGTCAAAGCATTTGCCGGTTGACGCGCACGGTGTGGAAAGACCGAACCGCTGCGCGTTTGCCGGCGCGGCGACGTTTCTTGCGCGTTTCATCGCTGTATCGACGTCCGGGCAGATCTTATTCATGCCGACGATGAACAGCACTTTTTTCGGTCCGTTTGCGATAGCGGAGACTCTGTTTGCGTTGCCGTCTATGTTAATGAGCACGCCGTCGTCCGACATACCGTTTACGCTTGATATGAAAACGTCCGCGTTATATCCGTCAAGCATTGCGGCGCGCTTGTCCTCATATTGGCTTCTGTCAATAAACTTATACTCGCCGTTTTTTACCGCGTCCGTCAGTCCTATTTCATCCGAGCTCGTGCAGCCGCCCATAGTGACGGTGCTGTTTTCTGGTATGAGACTGAGCGCAATTTTCAGCGCTTCATCTTTGTCTTTTGCGTAATAACCCGACATATTCCTCGACTGCAGACCTTTTATAACGACGGATGCCAGTAGTTCGTTTTTCTTATACACGTTATCGTTCATTTTTATACTCCTCCTCAAGTATCGCGTACGTATATGAATCTCCCCATACGCCGCCTTTATATCTGTGATCTTTTATATTGCACCCTTCGCGGCGCATGTTAAGCTTTTCCATCACTTTATACGATCTTACGTTATTTACGTGACAGTGCGCTTCTATCCTGTGAAGCCCGAGATACTCAAATCCGAATTTCAGCAGTTCTCTGCCCGCTTCCGTCGCGTAGCCTTTGTTCTGATACGCCTTATGCACGTACCAGCCGACGTTTCCCGTATATTCGTCTATGACGTCTATATTGCAGCCGCCTATGACTTTGCCGTCAAGCTCTATAGCAAAGCAGTAATTGTCTGGCTGAGCTTTCTCCGTATATTCAACGCACTTGTCAACAAAGCTCTCCGAAAGCTCCGGATCGAACTCTTCAAACTCTTCGTCGACAAGAGATTCGCAGTACGCTTTTGCGTCGGCTTTATCGCTTTTTCTGAACGGGCGGAGTATAAATCTGTCTGTCTTTACTGATCTGTAATTGAAGATCCTGCAAACGGCTTTATTCTGTATTTCATGAGCTGCCGAGAACTCTTCAAACGATACCGTTTTTTCTTTGTTCCAGGTATTTTCAGCTGTTGCCGCGGCGCGCTCTGCGACTTTTTCAAACTCCGCTATAAGATGTCTTTGCGGCTGTTTTGCCCGCGCGCCGAAATCTCCCCATGACAACAGCTGACCGCCGATCATTTTATCGTACGGCGGGACTTTGAGCGTGGAGTTGATATACGGCGACTGCGGATGAACGGGTCTGAACGTGAATATATCCCAGTCAAAGCAGTCTTTGACGCTCCACATGACAGCGGGCTCGACAACGTAGTTCGGGCACCATGAGCCGTTTATGAGCGTGTAGCCGGCTTCTATAAGCTCCGGCGTCGTCTGATAGAAGTTTTCCCAGGAGAATATCTGTGTCGTCTTCGGCACGAGATAATTAACGTCGCGGCAGAAGCCCTCCCAAACGACCGGGGTTTTGCCGTGTTTTATTATAATATCCGACAGTTTGGCTACAAAAGACGCGAGTATTCGCTCCGACGAAAGGCGTTTGTCGCCGTCTGCCGGTATGCCGTTTTCGGCGGCGTATGCGCGGCATTTTTCACAGTCGAGCCACTGTTTTATATCCGCCTCATCGCCGCCTATGTGTATGCGGTCCGAATACGGAAACATATCGCACAGCTCACCCAATATCAGCTCAAAAGCGTCGAATACTTCTTTGTGATAGCCTATAATATCTCCGTGTCCGAATATTTGCGGATACGATTGCAGAAACGGCGTACAGTGGCCGGGAACGTCTATTTCCGGCATTATTTTTACGCCTCTTGCGTACGCGTATTCGTTAAGCTGTTTTATCTGCTCGTACGTGTAGTGTCTGCCTTTTGTCGGAAGATTGGGAAAATCTCTGCAAGGAAGCGTATAGCTCTGCGTATCCGTAAAGTGAAGATGCAGATACGAGAATCTGTAATACCTGCACAGATCAACGTATTTGAGCAGATATTCAAGCGGATGCCAGATACGCGCCACGTCTATCATTATTCCTCTGTATTCGCAGTCCGGCGCATCGTCTATGTCAACGGCGTCAATTTTGCCGTTGTTTTCGGCTCCGAGCTGCAGCAGTACGGAAAAAGCGTTGTTCGCGCCGGACAGATCTGACGCGTAAATATCTATCTTGTTTTCACCGCATCTTATAGAATACTCTCCGTATTTCATGCCGTCCGCGTAATTGAGATTTACCGTGTCTTCACCCGCGTCAAAACCGAGCTCTTCGCGGTATTTTTCGTACGCCGATACGGCTGAACCGAATCTTTTGTCGTATTCGATCCTGCCGGGCGTAAGGCTTCCGTCTTTTATAACAGCCTTCTTCGGCTGCGGGATGATTCTAAGCGCCATATCATACCTCCCTATGATTCCATTTTACATTTTATCATCAATATTGCTGTTTGTCAATAAAATATATAATATTAAAATTGTAAACATTGTGGCGGCGGACAAACGATTTACAATTTTTCCCAATTCTTTATTACAATGTTTAAATTAAATCTATTTTATTTTGTCGCAATATGTGATAAAATGATTGCAGAAAACAAATTAAGGAGAATTATACCGTTATGAAAGCTACGGGTATCGTAAGAAAGGTGGACGAGGTCGGCAGGATCGTTCTTCCCGTTGAGCTCCGTTCCGTTCTCGGCATAGACAACCGTGATTCCGTTGAGATATTCACCGAGGACGACAGGATAATTTTGAAAAAATACGAGCCTGCCTGCATTTTCTGCGGCAGCACTAAAGACGTATTCGTTTTTAAAAACAAACAGTTATGTAAAAGCTGCGTCAGAGAGCTTGAAAAGCTGACAGATCAGAAATAATACAGGGTGTCATTATGGCGAAATTATATTTTAAATACGGAGCGATGGGCTCGTCAAAAACGGCGCAGGCGCTTATCACAAGATTCAATTATATTGAAATGGGTATGCGCGTCTGGCTGATAAAACCCTCGCGCGACACAAGAGACGGCGACAACGTTGTAAAATCAAGGATAGGCTTATCCGCACAGGCTTACGTCATACGCCCGGAAGACGATATCCTGAAGATCTATAACGAGGATTTCAAGGGCAGGATCGACGTTATTATAGCCGACGAAGCACAGTTCTTCTCTCCCGGACAGATTGATGAAATGCACGAGATAGCGGCGTGGGAGGATATACCCGTGCTTTGCTTCGGTCTTCGTACGGATTTTATGATGCACGTATTTCCCGGGTCGCTCCGTCTGTTTGAGCTTGCGGAGTCGATAACGGAGATAAAAACGATATGCAAATGCGGCAGTAAAGCGACCGTAAACGTAAGATTCACACCCGACGGCCGCGTCGCCACGGAAGGCGAGCAGGTCGTATTGGGCGGAAATGAAACTTATAAGGCGATGTGTTACAAATGTATGCAGAAGCTTATAAGAGAGCAAAGAGAAAAATAAAGCGAATAAGCGCGTCATTTTACTGAAATGACGCGCTTATCCGTTTTTTATTTTATTTGTAATTTTGGAACACGTAGCTTAGTCTTCCGACCGGCGCGCAGTCGCCTTCGCTGTACATCTGCTCCATCGTCGTTATCTTCGTGTCGCTGTCAACTATCTTGAACGCGAATCTGATCTGCGAGTAATCCGTGATTCCGAGAGCCTCAAGCGGGACATTTATCATCATCTTGTTGTCTTTTACTCTGTATTCTATATCCGCACCGTCTTCAAAATCAAATTCCTTACCGTTTGATTTTGCTTTTCCGAGCGTTGACGTTTTTTCGTCCTTTACGGTGTTGTTTATGATGTAATCAAAACCGTAAAATCCCGTTTCCGCGCTCATATCCGTGTTTATGAATATCTGCATCCACGAGGTATCTGCGGCGTATGCGGAAATGGCGTTAGGCTCGTCGTCGACCGTTTCGGGAACGTCGACGTAGAAATACAGATACTGTCTGTCGTGCGTTATCTTTGCGCTTCTGATATCGTTGTTTCCGCTGTCGTCCTTGACCGTCTTGCTTCCGAACTGTCTGCCGCTGCGGTCGGCGCAGTCGCCCGTCGGATCGGAATACGTTACGAGTATATCGTCCCACTGCTCAAAACCGCCGTCAAGGTCTATTATCTTCCTCGTATCCTGGACAAGCGCGGGGGCGGTACCCTTGTATTTTCTCACGTTATCTATCAGCTGCATATAGTAGTTGTCGAAATATCCGCCGCGCATCGGCTCGATATCGCGGGAGAATTCCATCGACGCTGTGTCGACGAACATGACCTGACCGGATCTTCCGTGCTGACTTCCGTCCTGTCTCTGCGCGACCCATTCATTCCATCCGGTCACGAGCACGTAAGGTACGTCGACTTTAAGCGCTCTGTCCCACTGATCCTGGAAGTTGTAGCCGTA
>JAEEGJ010017222.1_pt1 | contig 16392 bp, 16 predicted proteins | sample 8958761 | NCBI WGS metagenome assembly JAEEGJ01 (sample SAMN16246546, study PRJNA631951) | gut metagenome | biome: gut microbiome; feature: rumen; material: RS-attached | host: Bos | place: Iran: Karaj | collected 2018-10
GCAGAATGCGGAGGCTAAAAACACAAAACACTGATATGAAATGTAATTTAGCATTTTTTTGAGTGGTTGCAAGCAATCCAAATCTCTCCACTTCTGTTTTTGGGACGGCAAAGGTACGACTATTTTTTGAATCCGCAAGAAAAAATTTCACTTTTTTAATAGTCGCCCCGATCCATCTCGCGGCGGACGTCGCGTTCCTTGATCGTGTTGCGCTTGTCGTACTCCTTTTTACCCTTGGCGAGGGCGATGAGGAGCTTCGCGTAGCCGTTGTCGGCGATGAAGAGCTTGACGGCGACGATGGTGAGGCCGGTCTTCTTGTCCTCCATCAGCAGGTGGTTCAGCTCCTTGCGGGTGAGGAGGAGCCGGCGGTCGCGGACGGGCTCGTGCTGGCCCCAGGAGCCCCAGTGGTACTGGGCGATGTTCATCCCGCGGACGAAGAGCTGGTTGCCGACGAAGTAGCAATAGGCGTCCTGGAGGGAAGCCTTGCCCGCCCGGATGGACTTGATCTCCGTGCCCACCAGCTGGATGCCGGCGGTATAGGTCTCCAGGAACTCGTAATCGAACGAGGCCCGGCGGTTCTTGATCTGGATGGTGCTCTTCGCTTTCGGCATACTCCTGTCATTTCGAGCTTGTCGAGAAATCTCGAAACGGACTGCAAAGGTACAGTTTTTTTCCGTATTTTTGCGTTATGTCCCTGCCGAACAAGACAAACCTCCTCCCCGACCGCCCCGGCATTCCGCCGATGGCGGCGATGCCCGAGCCCGAAACCCTCGACATACCCGCCCTCGCAAAGGCCTATGCCGACGGGGACATCGACCTCATCTGCGTCCTCGGTCCCACCGCCTCCGGCAAGACCCGCTACGCGGTACAATTGGCGAGGGAACTCAATAGATTCCTTCGCTGCGCTCGGAATGACAATTCAAGTGTCATTCCGAACCCCGAAGGGGTGAAGGAATCTTTTGCGGAGATCCTTTCGGCCGATTCGCGGCAGGTGTACACCGGGATGGACATCGGGACGGGGAAGGATCTTGGGGAATACGGCGAGGTGCCGTACCACCTCATCGACATCGTCCCGGCGGGCAGCAAGTACAACATCTACGAGTATCAGGCGGCCTTTGCCGATGCCTGGGCCGATGTCCGCGCCCGCGGCTGCGTCCCCATCCTGTGCGGAGGCTCCGGCCTGTACATCGAATCCGCCACCCGGGCGTACAAGTTCGACCGCGAGAACGGCGTCCCGGCGGAGCGCCTGCCGCAGAAGACCTTCTACATCGGCACCCTCGTCTCCCGGGAGGAGCGCGTCGCCCGCATCGACCGCCGCCTGGACGAGCGCCTGGAGGACGGCCTGATCGAAGAGATCCGGGGCCTCCTCGACAGCGGCATCCCGGCCGAGGACCTTCTTTGGTACGGCCTTGAGTACAAGTTCGTTACGCAGTACGTGCTGGGAAAACTCACCTACGACGAGATGCACATCCTCCTCGCCAACGCCATCCACCAGTTCGCCAAGCGCCAGATGACCTGGTTCCGCGGGATGGAACGCGACGGCGTCCGCATCCACTGGGTCCGGCCCTGATTCCGCGTCCCACCTAATCGACTTACAGTCAGCCACTTATACAATAATCCCTGGTACATTTGCACCAGGGAATTATTCATAATTGACAGTCAATCAAATACTTAGGTGGGACGCTCAAGCGTTCTTGGAGGGCTGGTGGCTGAACGAACGGCGGGGGCCTTCGGCCTCGCGCCAGTAGGCCGCATCGAAGTCCGTCGGATACGCGAACCCCTCCCCCTCGTGCTCCAGACGGAACGCCAGATACGTGATCGGCAGGCCCATTTTCAAGAACATGCTTTCATAGAAAGTCTGCACTTCAAATATGGAGTCGATATCCCATTCATCTTTTTCGGGCAGGGGTGACTCTTGAAAACCTGTGGCCACCCTCGGCCGCATAAGAGGGAGGGGCCCATTTATGGGAGGGGTCGCGAAGCGACGGTTTTCAAGAGTTACCCCTGTCCGAATACCATCATGGTAAATGTCCGTACCCGAAGCGAGCACCTGCAAACCATTGGCGCGAATGACCGACTGGGTGTATTCATAGAGGAAGCGGGAGTCGGTCTTGAGGTGGACGATGCCGTCGGGCTTGAGGAAACGGCGGTAGCGCTGGAGGAAGAGCGGAGAGGTCAGGCGGGCGTTCTCGCTGCCGCGGAGCTGCGGGTCGGAGAAGGTGAGCCAGATTTCGGAGACCTCGCCCGGACCGAAGAAGGCGTCAATGAACTCGATGCGGGTGCGGAGGAAGGCGACGTTGCCCATCTTTTCTTCCGTGGCCTCCTTGGCGCCCTTCCACAGGCGCGCGCCCTTGATGTCCACGCCGATGAAGTTCAATTCCGGATGCCGGCGGGCCAGGGCGATGGTGTAATCCCCCTTGCCGCAACCCAGTTCCAGCACGATCGGCTGGGGTTTTTCGAACATGTCCCGGTTCCAGTTCCCTTTGATGGCATGGTCCCGCAGGACCAGCTCCCGGGAGCCTTCCGGTTTGGCCAGCACCGATGACGCGTCCGGCTGCAGCAGGCAGCGGAACGTCTCGTTCTCGGCGAATTTCTTGAGTTTACCGTGTCCCATCAGTCCTTGTTTCGCGATACGACCAGGCCCATGCCGCACAGGCCCTCCGGCGGGTCCTGCACCCGCACGACCACCTGCCACGGGCCCCATTCCTCCGGCCGTACCCCGGCCCGGTAGGGCGCCCGCACCTGCTTGGAGAAGAGCGACATCTTCCCCTCCATCGGCAGATACACCTCCTCGCGGAACACATGGAACGTCGGCGACGTCCACGTCACCTGCAGCGGCAGCGCCGCCAGCTTCCGCAGCGAATCCACCGGCGCATCGACCCTGGTGTACAGATCAAAATCATACGACGCGGTCGAATCGGTCATCTCCACGAAGAACGTATACGGCCCCTCCCCCTTCACAAACTTCTCCACCGACATGGGTTCGCGGCAGCTTGCGAAGAGTAAAAGGAAAGGAATCATATACAGGAGCTTACGCATCTTTCTTCGGTTTGTTCCCGGCTGCGCCCTTGTTGCCCTTGTTCTTGTTGTTCCGGTTCTTGTTGCGGCGCTTTTTCTTGCGGGCCTCGTCGAAACGGGAGATGCTGTCGTCGCCGACGGCGGTGACGAATTCCGGCGCCGTGGGTTCGGCGTCCGGGAGGAGCGTTTCGGGCTTCTGGCCGTTGCGGTTCATCATGATGATCTCGCGGACCTCGGAGGCCGCGAGCGGGTACATCTTGGCGAGGGAGCCCTTCTCGTAGGAGAAGTACATCGTCTCCGCCAGGATGTCCGTCTTCACCAGGTAGGCCAGGCCGTCCTCGAACTCCAGCGGTTCGGAGACCTTCGGGATGCGCGAGTGCGCGTCCATGTAGTTCGAGACCTCGTAGTTCAGGCAGCACTTGAGCTTGCCGCACTGGCCCGCGAGCTTCTGCGGATTCAGGGAAAGGTCCTGGACCCGCGCCGCGGAGGTGGTGATGGACTTGAATTCCGTGATGTAGTTCGCGCAGCACAGTTCGCGGCCGCAGATGCCCAGGCCGCCGATCAGGCCGGCTTCCTGCCGGGCGCCGATCTGCTTCATCTCCACCCGGATATGGAACTCCTCCGCGAAATCCTTGATCAGCTGGCGGAAGTCCACGCGGCCGTCGGCGATGTAGTAGAAGATGGCCTTCGTGCCGTCGCCCTGGAACTCCACGTCCCCGATCTTCATCTCCAGGCCCAGGTTAGCCGCCAGCACGCGGGAGCGGATCATCGTCTCCTGCTCGCGGGCGATGGCGTCCTGCCAGCGCTCGATGTCGTAGGTCTTGGCCTTGCGGTAGATCTTCCGGAAAACCGTCTTGTCGGGATCCACGCCCCGGCACTTCATCTGCCGGGCCACGATCGGGCCCTCCAGCGTGACGATGCCGAGGTCATGGCCCGTCTGGGCCTCCACCACGACGAGGTCGCCGGTCTTGATGGTCTGGCCGGACGCATTGACATAGAAGCCTTTGCGGGTATTCTTGAAACGGACTTCGAAGAAGTTGTTGTACTGTTCCTGGCCGATGCCCTTGAGGTAGTCGTACACCTCCAGCTTGCAGCAGCCCTGGCGGTAGCGGATCTCCTCCACCCCCGCCTCCTCGTTGCCGCTGATCACGCAGCCCCGGAAGCAGTCATAGCGTACATTCTCGTTCGAATCGATCATAATGCAGTCATATAGAGCCGGTTCACCAGGTCGGTGAACAGGATTTTCTGGTTAACGTTCCGCTCCACGAGCAGGAGCGCCCGGTCCAGCGCGGCGAGCGCCTGGCGGGAGAAATTCTTGCGCAGTTTCGCGGCCATCTCCTCGTAGAACGGCTTTTCGTCCCCGAGGAGGTCCGCCAGGTCCGGCAGTCCCTGTTGCAGGAGGAAGATGTTCCTGAGGCCCTCCGAGGCTACCCGGCAGAAGCGTTTCTGCTTCTCGCGGGAGCCGAGGTCGGCCACCGCGTCCCCCGCCTCCAGCGCGCCCAGGAGGTCCTTCCGGACCAGGGCGTCCAGGAGGTCGTGGAACAGGTCGGCCATCTCCGTCGTCTCCGCCCCCTCTTTCGCGTGGACGACACGGTCCTCCTCCCGGGAGAACGGCCGCACGCGCATGAACAGGCAGCGGGAGAAAATGGTCGTCAGGACCTTCTCCGGCTGGAGCGTGACCAGCAGGAACAGGGTCTTCTCCGGCGGTTCCTCGACCATCTTCAGGAGGGCGTTCGCCGCCTGCGGGTTCATTTTCTCGGGCAGATAGACCACGACCGTCCGGTACCCGCCTTCCACGGCGGACAGGGACAGCTTGTCCAGGATGGAGCGCGCCTCATTGACCGAGATGAGGCCCTGTTTCCCTTCGATGCCGATGGCCGTATAGAGCTCGTTCTCGAAGAAACAGGGGTTCTCCTGCAGCAGCTCGCGCCAGGCGCCGATGAACCGGTCGGACACCGGCTTGTCCGCCCCCGCCACCGGGAAGACGAAATGGATGTCGGGATGGATGAGCTTCTTCACCCGGGGGTTGTGCCCATAGACTTCGTCCAGGAAATCGAGGATGAGCGGGAAGGCGCCGCCGCCGTCGTTCTGGTGGAACAGCATCGCATGCGGGATCCGGCCGCTCTCCGCCATCTGCCGGAGGGCCGCCGCGAGGGGCGCGTTGCTGCTCATCGTTTCCATCGGTCAAAAAGTCCTTTCGCCCACATAATGGGCCAGTTCCACGAGATACGGCTTTTCCTCGGACGGCGGAAGCTCGTCCAGGCAGGAAATCGCCTCGTCGATGTATCGATTCATTTCCGCCACGGCCTTGTCCACGCCGTCCTTTTCCAGGACGAACGCCCGGACCCGGTCCGCCAGGGCGGGCTCGTCGGAAATCCTTCCGACCAGCGCCCGGACCTCCGCGGCCTCCTCCGCCGGCGCCGAATCCAGCGCACAAAGCAGCGGAAGGGTGATTTTCTGTTCCTTCAGGTCAATGCCCACGGGCTTCCCGAGCGCCTCGTCGCCCGCATAGTCCAGGATGTCATCCTTGATCTGGAACGCGAGGCCCAGGTTCCGGGCGTAGCCGGCGAGGGCGGCGGTCCATTCCTCCGGCGCGTCGGCGGAGACGGCGCCGGCCAGGACGGACGCCTCGAAGAGCGAGGCCGTCTTGGAATAGATGATCCGGAGGTAATCCGCGCGGGTCGTATCGCCGCTGGAGGCCTTCTCGAGCTGGAGCATCTCCCCTTCCGCCAGGTCGGAGAGCGTCTTCGCGAACAGGCGGATCGCCCGCTCGCTGTAGCGCTCCGCGTCCAGGATGCAGCGGATGGCCTTCACCAGCCAGTAATCGCCGATCAGCACCGACGCCGGGCTCGAGAGGATGGACATCACCGTGGGCTTTCCCCGCCGGGTGGTCGCGCCGTCCACGACATCGTCGTGCAGCAGCGTCGCGTTGTGGATCATCTCGGCGGCGGCCGCGAAACGGACCGTGTCGCCGTTGACCCCGCCGCAGGCGCCGGCGGCGAGCAGCGTCAGGCCCGGCCGGATCCGCTTCCCGCCCTGCGCCAGCAGGGACCGGTTCGTCGCATCCAGCAGCGCGATGTCGCTTCCGAGGGAAGTCTCCAGCAAGGCGAAGACTCTCTCCAGCGGCCCGGCCAGGAAGGCCTTGAATCTACATTGATACGCGCTCATTTCAAGTGTTCAGCCAGTTCGGGGACCGTATCGGCGAAGACGATGAGGGCCCGGTCGCCGGGCGTCAGCATCCCGGTCGCCTCGTAATGGTCCAGCAGGGCCTTGAAGGGGTCGAAGAAGCCGTCCACGTTCAGGACCAGCAGCTTCCCGTCGTACCGTCCCAGCTTCACCAGAACGTGCGACTCGATCAGCTCGTCCAGGGTGCCGATGCCGCCGGGAAGGGCGATGACCGCCGAAGTTCCTTCGCGCATCCGCTCCTTCCGTTCCGCCATCGTGTCGGTCCAGACAAGTTCGGTCAGATGCGGGTACTCGAGCCCCTTCATGAACCGCGGAAGGACGCCGATGTGGTCTCCGCCGAGACGTTCCATCTCGTCGGCGATCACCCCCATCGTCCCGCGGAAACTGCCGCCGGAGACGAGGGTCCATCCATACGCGTGCAGCGCGCGAACCACTTCACGCGCTGCCTCGTTGTACTTGGGGTCGATGTCGTAACTGGCCGAGCAGAAGACGACCGCCTTGCGCCGGGGCATCTGCTAGAACAGGATGGCCAGGTTGATTTTCATTCCCTGGTAGTTCTTCAGGTGTTCGTACGGGTACTTGTTCTCACCCAGCTTGTCCGCCTTGTAGAGGGGACCCATGTTGCGGAACAGCTGGAAGCTGAGCTGGATATGGCTGGCGATCTCGACACCGATGCCGCCGCCCACGCCGTACTCGAGCTTGTTCCTCGCTTCGAGGACCTTGTCTTTGGAGAAATCCGCATTAGCCAGCTTCTGGGACTCCTTGCCCCCCACGCTATAACCCAGGAAGGGTTCCACGAAGAGGTAGGGGCGGAAGGCCAGCAGGTCCGGACCCCACTGGAGGCCGAGGCCGAGTTCCACATTGTTGCTCCGGGACACGGTGAGGTTGTCCAGCGCGCCCACGTTCTCCTGGACATTGGCGCCCTTGACCTGCCAGAGCAGTTCGGGCTGGATGGCGAAGCCTGCGCCGAGATTGGCCTTATAGAGGACACCGGCGCTGTACAGGGCCACGGCCTTGGTATCCTTGGGATTCGAGATGCCGTTCATCTTGGAGAGGGTAAGACCTCCGGTCACGCCCAGCTGCTGGGCGCCGGCGATCGCCATGGAAGCGAAGAGGGCGACGATGGCAATAATCTTTTTCATAACTGTATGCTTTTATCAGTGAATGACTTAGAGAAGGATAGCGAGGGAGAACTTGATTCCCTCGAAATTCTGGATATGCTCCAACGGTTCCGCACCGGCCTCCGCGGGCTTGCTGAACATGACGCCCAGGTTCTTGAACCACTGGACGGACAGCTGGAGATGGCTGGAGATTTCCAGACCCGCGCCCAGGCCGAAACCGAACTCGAGCTTGTTCTTGGCCTGCTTGGCCCAGTCCCGGATGTGCTCGTTCCCCCGGTCGGTGGAGGAGATCTGGTAGCCGATGAACGGCTCGCCGAACACGAACGGGCGGAAAGAGCCCAGCTGCGGCCCCCACTGGAAGTTCAGGGGAAGCTCCACGAAACCGGTCTTCACCTTGAAGTCCTCGTCCGTGGCCGTGTCCAGATGGCCCACGTTGGCCCCCTTCACCTGATACAGGAGGGAGGGCTGGACGGCGAAACCGGAACCGAGGGGAATCTTGCCGGTGATGCCGGCGTGATACAGGCTGATGGCATCGGCGGACGCCATCTTCACGGAAGAGGAGGTCAGACCCGCGACAAAGCCGAACTGGGCGTGCGCAGCGGTCGCCAGGAACAGGGAGGCGGCCACGGAGGCCACCAGGGAAAGGATGCGTTTCATCGGCTTACAGGTTGGCGTTGATCTTGTCCACCAGGGCGCTCTTGGGCATCGCGCCCACGGAGCGGTCCACCATCTCGCCGTTCTTGAAGAAGAGCAGCGTCGGGATGCTCATGATGCGGAAGCGCATCGCGATCTCGTCGGCGTCGTCCACGTTGACCTTGACGACTTCGACTTTGTCTTCCATCTCCGCCTCGACTTCGTCGAGCAGCGGGGACAGCATGCGGCACGGGCCGCACCAGGTGGCCCAGAAGTCCACGATGACGAGCTTCTCGCTCTGGAGGAGTTCGTCGAAACTGGTATTGGTTGCAATCTTTGCCATATCATATAGGGTTTTAGCGTTTCGCAAATATAAGGAAAAAATCTCACAAAGCTTCTTCCACGGGCAGCACGTAGGCCCGCAGGCCCAGCTTGGCATTGTCGCGGTCGGTGGCGCGGAGACGGTCCATGATGTCCGCCACCAGGGCGTCGTCCACGGCCGTCAGGACAGCGTGGTTCTGCGTAGGCCAGGCATGGTTTCCGAGATGGGGTTCGCCGGTCTCGGAACCGCGGCCGCCGATCTCCTCCCAGACGGTGTAGCCCCGCTGGCCGCACGCCTCCAGGAGTTCCACGATCTCCTGGTTGTAGGCCTGGTTGTATACAATGAATATCGCTTTCATATCAATAGATTTCTCGACTAGCTCGAAATGACAGTCAGGATTTCCGGGCCTTGCGGCGCTCGCGGTGCTCGGTGATGCCGCAGTACAGGACCGGGATGATGACGAGGGTGATGAGGGTGGAGATGGAAAGGCCCCAGGCCACGGTGACGCCGAGTCCGTTCCACATTTCGGAGCCTTCGCCCCGGCCCCAGGCCATCGGCAGCATGCCGCAGACGGTCGTGAGGGTGGTCATCAGGATCGGGCGGAGACGGCTCCGGGCGGCGGTGACGGAGGAATCGCGGACGCTCATCCCGCGCTCCTGGCACAGGATGGTGTAGTCGATGAGCACGATACCGTTCTTCACCACGATACCCAGGAGGATGATGATGCCGATGAGGCTCATCACGCCCACGGCCATCCCGTGGAGCATGTTTCCGAGCGCCACGCCCGTGAAGGCGAACGGGATGGAGAACATGATCACCAGCGGGCCCAGGAAGGACTCGAACTGGGAGGCCATCACCATGTACACGAGGATGACGATGAGGAGCATCAGGAGGATCATGTCGGAGAACATGGACTGCTGCTCTTCATAGTCGCCGCCGATGTCCCAGGACAGTTCGGCCGGGAGCGGCTCGGCCTCCATGAGGGCGGTGACGAAGTCGACGCCTTCACTGAGGGCGTGGCCGCGGGCCATCATGCCGGAGACGGTGATGTAGCGGTCGCGGTTCTTTCGGGTGATGGTGGGCGGGACCTTGGATTCGACGACCTCGCCGAGGTCGCGCACCTTGATGCCGCGGCCCATCGCGTTGTGGACCACGATGTTCTCGATGTCCTCCACGCTCTCGCGGAACTCGGGCGCGAAGCGGACGCGGATGTTGTATTCCTCGCCGTCCTCGCGGTAGTAGGAAGCCACGGTACCGCTCATCGCCGCGCTCACGGCGGCGGCCGCGGTGGTGGAGGTCAAGCCGTTGAGCGCCAGTTTCTCGCGGTCGAAATCGACCTCGTATTCCGGCGTGTACTGGTCGCGGCTCAGGACCGCCTGGACGAAGATCGGGTTCTCCATCATCTTCGCGCGGATGCGCCGGGCCTCGGTCTCCGTGGCCTCGAAATCATAGCCGTAGATTTCCAGCTGGACGGCGCTTCGTCCGCCCATGCCCATGCCGCCTTCCGTGACGGTGGACTTGTTGATCTCCGGGAAGAGCTTGAGGTCCTCGCGGATGAGGTCGGCGATCTCGGAGGTGGAGCGCTTGCGGTCTTCCATCGACCCGATGTTGATGTTCATCGAGATCAGGTAGGTGCCGTTGTTGCGCATGGACGCGAACGCGTTCTGGGAGTCGGCCTGGCCGAAGTTGTAGCTCAGGACCTTGATCTCGGGAACGTCGGCGACGATCTTCTCGTAGAGGCGCGCGGCGAGGTCGCGGGTGACCTCCTGCGCCGTGCCGATGGGCAGTTCCACGGACACCTGGATGCGGCCCTGGTCCGCCGTCGGGAAGTACTCGGTCTTCATCCGGGGAACATAGATGGCGATGACGACGGCGAAAATGACGGCCGCCGCCAGCATCACGAGCTTCTTGTGGTTCATGCACCAGGCGATCATCTTGGAGTATCCGCGGGAGACGGCGTCCAGGAAGCGGTTCACCGGGTCGAAGATGAAGTGGTACAGCTTGCCGCTCTTGTTCTCGATGGTGAGGAGCTGCGAGCACAGCATCGGGACGAGGGTGAGGGCGGCGGTCGTGGACACGATCATGATGATGGACACGATCCAGCCCAGCTGGCGGAACATGATGCCGGCCATGCCGGAGATCATCGTCAGCGGGAGGAACACGCACAGCATCGTGAGGGTGGAGGCGATGACGGAGATACCCACCTCGGCGGTGCCGTGGACGGCGGCCTCCTTGGGCTTCTCGCCCCGCTCCAGGTGCGTCGTCACGTTCTCCAGGACGACGATGGCGTCGTCCACGACCATGCCGATGGCGATGGACAGGGCGGACATCGAGATGATGTTCAGGGTGTTGCCCGTCGCGAACAGGTACATCAGCGAGGCCAGGAGGGCGATCGGGATGGACAGGATGACGATCAGGGTGCCCTTCCACCGTCCCAGGAAGATGTACACGATGAGCATCACCACGAGGAACGTGATGAGGATCGTCTCCTTCAGGGAGCTGATGGTGCGGAGGATGTTGTCGGACGAGTCGACGACCGGGGTGATCTTGATGTCGGACGGCAGGTTGCGCTGCAGCTTGGCCAGCTCCTTCTTGACGCCGCGGATCACGTTCACGGTGTTGTAGCCGGACTGCTTCTGGATGATGATCTGCGCGCCGCGGACGCCGTTCGTGTAGGATTCCTGCGACTTCTCCTCGAGGCCGTCCGTCACGCGGGCGACGTCCCGGAGATAGATCACGCCCCCGTTCGCGTTCCCGAGGACGATGTCCTCCAGTTCGGAGGGTTCCCGGAACTCTTTCTTGATGCGGAGGGTATATGTGTCAGAGCCGATGTCGATGCTGCCGGAAGGGACGTTCCGGTTCTCGGCCGCGATGACCTGTGAGATGGAGGCGATGGACAGGCCGTAGGCCTCCAGCTTGTTCGGGTCGCAGTAGACGTGGATTTCGCGCTGGGGCGCGCCGTTCACGGAGACCGTGCCCACGCCGGTGACGCGGGCCAGCGGCGTCGCGACGCGCTCGTCCAGGATCTTGTCGAGGGCGGAGACGCTCTGGTTCGCGGTGGCCGACATGATCATGATGGGCATGTCGTCCGCGCTGAACTTGAAGATGGTCGGCGAGGAAGCGCCGTCCGGGAGGGTCTGGCTGGCCATGGACAGCTTGTCGCGGACGTCGTTCGTCGCGACTTCGATGTCGGTGCCGTACTCGAACTCCAGGGTGAGGACGGAGATGTTCTCCCGGGAGTTGGACGTGATGTCCTTGAGGTTCGCCACGCCGTTCAGGGAGTTCTCAAGGACCTTCGTGAGGTTGTTCTCGACGTCCTCGGCGCTGGCGCCCGGGTAGGACGACATCACCATGATGACGTTGGACTCCACGTCCGGGAAGTTGTCCACCGGCAGCCGCGTCAGGGAGAAAAGGCCCAGGATCGCGAACGCCACGAAGATGAGGGCGGTCGTGACCGGATGGTTGACGGATGTCCTGTAGATGCTCATGGGACTTCCGGCTTAGTTGAGGACCACGACCTTGACACCATCCTTGAGGATGGACTGACCCTTGCTCACGACCGTCGCCCCTTCGGCGATGCCGTCCACGATCTCGTATTCGGAGCCGATGTGGCGGCCGATGGTCACGGGGACGTAGCTGACGGTATCGTCGGTGTTGAGCAGATAGACGAACTTCTGGCCGGTCCCTTCCTGCTTGACGATGCAGCGGTCGGGCAGCACGATGCGGTGGTTGGTGCCGAAGTTCACGGTCACGCGGGCGAACATGCCCGGCCGCAGGGCGCGGTCGGCGTTCTGGACGATCACTTCCGCGTTGAAGGTGTGGGTGGCGGCGTTGATGGTCGGATACAGGCGGTTGACCCGGCCGGTGAAGGAACGGCCCGGAAGGGCGTCCACGGTGATGGAGACGGTGTCTCCCTTCTTCACCTTCGTGTACTCGTTCTCGGAGATGCCCACGAGGAGCTTCACCGGGACCACCTGCTGCACGGTGAACAGCGGGGCGCTCATCGCGAACATGTCCCCGACGTCGAAGTTGCGGGCGGTCACGAAACCGTTGATGGGGCTCCGGAGGATGGTGTTCTCCAGGAGGTTCTGGTAGTTGGTCTTGCGGACCTTGTAGCCGAGCTCGGCGGCCTCGAAGTCGGACTGGGACACGCCGCCTTCCTCATAGAGGCCCTTCAGGCGGGCATATTCGATCTCGTCGTTCTGGATCTGGAGCTCGAGCTGTTCCAGCTGGAGGCGGTCCATCTCGGCGAGGACCTGGCCCTTCACGACATAGTCCCCCACCTCCACGTTGATCTTGCGGATGCGGGCGCCGGTCTGGGGCATGATGTTGTTGGTGGCGTAGGCTTCGACGGAGGAGGAATAGGTGCTTTCCTGGGCGACGTCCCGGGCGGAGGCGGAAACCACCTCGACGGAAGGGGTGACGTCGGCCTGGGCGCCGGGGAAGCCGGGTCCCTGTTGCTGCTGGTTACCGCCCCTGCTGCCGCAGGAAGCTACGGCCAGGGCGGCCAGGACGGGGATGATGATCTTGCAGTTCATATGTTAATTCGCGTTAAAATCGTAACCGAGGGTCTGTTCCAGGCCGGCCTTCGCGATGACGAAGTTGTAAATGGCCTGGGAGACGGCGAGACGGGACTGGGTGAGCGTGAGTTCCACGTTGTTCAGGTCCGTGAGGGTGCTCTTGCCGAGCTGATAGGACTTGACGGCGATGTCGTAGGCCTTCTCGGCGGAAGCGAGGGCCTCCTTCGAGGCGTCGTAGGTGCGCATGGCGGTGTCCATCGTTCCGAGGCTCTGGCGGATGCCGATGCGGAGCTGGCGCTCGGCGTTCTCCCGCTGGAGATCGAGTTCATCGGCCTGGACGCGCGTCTGCTTGATGGCATGGTAGCGCTGGCCGCCGGAGAAGATGGGGATGGACAGGCTCAGGCCGATGGTGGAGGACGGGAACCACTTCCACTGGCTCAGGTTGAAGATATCACTCTGGGTCAGGTAGGAGTAGGAGAATGTGAGCGCGAGGGTCGGGAGGTAGGCGTACTGCTGCATCCGGATCTGCCGGGAGAGCATCTCGGCCTGCTGCGCCAGCTGGCGGAGCTGCGAGTTGCCGTCCAGCGAGGCGCCCTCGCCCTCGGCGATGTCGCTGAACATCTGCCCGGCATACTCTTCCAGGGTGCCGGCGACGTCGATGTTCCGTTCCAGGTCCACGCCCATCACGGCCTTGAGTTGCCACAGGGCCAGTTCCACGGAGTTCTCCGCGTTGTACAGGTTCGGGATGGCGGCGGCGACATTGGCCTTCGCGCGGGTCAGGTCCAGTTCGGAAGCCTTCGCCGCGTTGTAGCGCATCTCGGTGAGGCGGAAATTCTCCACCGCGTTCTCATAGACGGAATTGTAGACCTTGTACGCCTCTTTCGCGAAGAGGATGCCATAATAGGCCTGCTTCACGGACGCGACCGTCCCGAGACGGGACTCACGCGCCTGCTCCACGGCCAGTTCCACCTGGTCTCCGGTAAGGCGGAGGCTCTCCCAGAGCTGGAAGTTCACCAACGGCATCTGTGCGCTGAGGCCGAAGGTGATCGAGTGGGTTCGGCCCATTTCCATCGGCTCGGAGGAGCCGCCGCTTTCCTTGCCCGCATCCGGGTCCACGTAGGGGACGAACGGGACGCCGGTGCCGGCATAGAGCTCATTGATGTAATACATGATGGGGTTCATCAGCGCAGCCATCATGCCGGCCATGCCACCGCCAGAGGAACCGCCTTCGTCGTCCTGCTTGTCGGAGCCGAAGTAAACCTTCTGTTTCTTGAGGGCATAACTATACATGCCGGAGGCGCTCACCTGCGGGAGCAGGGCGGCATACGAGCCCTTGCGGGCATACTGCTGCCGCTCGATCTCCATGTCCGCGACCTTCACGGACGTATTCTCGCTGAGCGCGACCTTCAGGGCGTCCTCCAGCGTGAGGATGACCTTCCCGGTCTCAGGCTGGGGAGCGGCGTCCTGATACTGCGCCAACGCCGGAAACGCCAGGATGGCGCTTGCGGCGAAGATGGCAAATCGTTTCAAAAACATATACTAACTAACTGATAATCTGGTAAGATGGTCGGCATTATGCTGCAAAAATCAAACCTAATTGAGGGGTTTGGCATAATGCGTTGCCGCTTTTTTGGCCTTCACCGCTTCCGGATGGACCGCCCGGGCCGGAACCCGCTTTTTATACGCCCATACGAGGAAGAAAATGCCCAGGAGGATGAACGGGATGGACAGGAGCTGACCCATGTTCAGGGCCATCGCCCGCTCGAACTCCACCTGCGGTTCCTTGATGAATTCGATCAGGAAACGGCTGCCGAAGCACACGATGAGGAAAATGCCGATGAACTGCCCGCGGAGCATCTGGTCCAGTTTCTTCCAGTACAGGCCGATGAGGACGAATCCCAGCAGGAGGTAGGTGAATCCTTCATAGAGCTGCGTCGGATGCTTGGGTTCCGTCTCGCCGCGAAGCTCGAAGACGAAGCCCCAGGGAAGGTTCGTCACATTGCCGTAGATCTCGGAATTGAACAGGTTGCCGAAACGGATGAAGGCACCGGCGAAGGCCACCGCGATGGCCAGGTGGTCCAGCAGCCATACGAAATCGAAATCATGCTTCTTCCCGTAATGGTTCGCGAACCACCACATCCCGAGGATCAGCGCGATGGTGCCGCCGTGGCTGGCGAGGCCGCCCTTCCACGGCATGAAGATCTCCCAGAAACCCTGCCAGCTGCCCAGGTAGTAATCCGGCTGGTAGAACAGGCAGTGTCCGAGGCGCGCGCCCACGATCGTGCAGATGAGCAGCGTATAGAGCAGCGGGTCCAGCAGTTTCGTGTCGATTTTCTCACGCTGGAAGAACCACTTGAAGATGAACCAGCCCAGGATGAACCCGCTAACGAACAGGAGAGAGTACCAACGGAGTTCGAAATTTCCGATATGCAGGATGGCCGGATCGACGTGCCAATGGACGACAAGTTCACGCATAAGCATCACAGTTAACATTCCTCACTATAAGGAATCTACAAAGATAATGCTTTACGGGACAAAGTACAAAAAAAACGTGCGGGCGCAGGTGCCCGCACGTAGGAAAAACCGATATCCGGGAGGATTTAGTCCTGGATCGCCGCGATGCCGGGGAGGATCTTGCCCTCGATGGCCTCGAGCATGGCGCCGCCGCCGGTGGACACGTAGGAAACCTTGTCGGCGTAGCCCATCTGGGTCACGGCCGCGACGGAGTCACCGCCGCCCACGAGGGTGTAAGCGCCCTGCGCGGTGGCATCGGCGAGGTCCTGGGCGATCTGGAGGGTACCCTTCGCGAAGTTCGGGAGCTCGAACACACCCACGGGACCGTTCCAGAGGATGGTCTTGGAGGCGAGGATGATCTTGCGCCAGTTCTCCAGGGATGCCGGGGAAGCGTCCATGCCTTCCCACTCGTCCGGAATGTTGTAGATGTCGAAGATCTGACGGGGCGTGTCATTGTCGAAGGACTGGCCGCAGACGGTCGCGACGGAAAGGGAGACGTTCACGCCCTTCTCCTTCGCGGTGTTGAGGATCTCGAGGGCATCCGGCATCAGGTCGTCCTCGTGCAGGGACTGGCCGATGTGGCCGCCGAGGGCCTTGATGAAGGTGTAACCCATGCCGCCGCCGATGATGAGGTTGTCCACCTTGCCGACGAGGTTCTTCAGGACGGCGAGCTTGGAGGAGACCTTGGAGCCGCCGATGATGGCGGTCAGCGGACGCTGGGCGTTCTTCAGGACGTTGTCGATGGCCTTGATCTCGCCTTCCATCAGGTAGCCGAACATCTTGTCGTTCGGGAAGTACTCGGCGATGAGGGCGGTGGAACCGTGGGCGCGGTGGGCGGTGCCGAAGGCGTCGTTCACGTAGCAGTCAGCGTAGGAGGCAAGCTTCTTGACGAAAGCCTTCTGGGACTCCTTGACAGCCTTCTTGGCAGCCTTCTTCTCGTCCTCGGAGGCATCCTCGGCGAGGCCGCGCGGCTTGCCTTCTTCCTCGGCGTAGAAGCGGAGGTTCTCCAGGAGGAGGGCCTCACCCGGCTTCAGGGCCGCGGCCTGCTCGTCCGCCTTCTGGCAGTCGGCGGCGAACT
>JAEEGJ010017225.1_pt1 | contig 16391 bp, 15 predicted proteins | sample 8958761 | NCBI WGS metagenome assembly JAEEGJ01 (sample SAMN16246546, study PRJNA631951) | gut metagenome | biome: gut microbiome; feature: rumen; material: RS-attached | host: Bos | place: Iran: Karaj | collected 2018-10
CTTCATCGATGATGTAGAGTCCATAGCGGGCGGCATACTCCAGATAGCGTGGCACAGGCGGATAGTGGCTCGTGCGCACACCGTTGAATCCGAACTGCTTCAGGATGGTCATGTCCTTCTTCACCAGTTCGTCGTTCACAGCGTGACCGTTGTCAGGATCCTGCATGTGCGAGCATTGCGCATTCACCTTGAGAGGCTTACCGTTCAGATAGAACACGTTATTGCGCATCTCGGTTTCCTTGAAGCCCACGTCCTGACGGGCATCCTCGGATGTGCTTTCCGACAGGCGTTTGCCCGTGGTGGCATCCACGAGGTACATCTTGAGGTTATAGAGATTAGGTGTCTCGGCTGTCCATTTCAAAGGGTTGCTGATGTGCTTGCTCATCTTCAGCGTCATGACCCCTGAACCATTAAACATTGCCCCTGAACCGCTCTCCATCCGTGCCACCTCCCGTCCGTTGGCATCCGTCAGCACGCCCTGCACCTTGAGGGGTGTCGTTACAGGCTGTGCGTCATAGCTTCTGACGGTCACCTCCACGTTCAAGTCGGCATCGCGGTAATCCTTGTCCAAATCGGTGGTTACATACCAGTCGAACAGGCGTGTCTTGGGTGTGGCGTAGAGCCATACATCGTCGAAGATACCTGCCAGACGCCAGTAGTCCTGTCCTTCGAGATAGAAACCGTCGCTATATTTGATGACCTTCATAGCCAGCGTGTTGCGCCCTTTCTTCAGATACTTCGTAATATTATACTCGGCAGGCTCTTGGGCTCCCTCGTTGTAGCCTACCTCCTGACCGTTCACCCACAGGAACGATGCCGACGCCACCTTCTCGAAGCGCAGAAACACCTCCTCGCCCTTCCAGTCGGCAGGAATGGTGAATGTTGTGCGGTAGGCTCCCGTCGGGTTATAGTCGCGTGGGGTCTTGGGCGGGTCGGCCTTGAACGGCGCGGCCACGTTGCGGAACAGCGGGTCGCCGTAGCCCCTCATCTCCCAGTTCGACGGTACGTCGATGGTGGACCACTTTGCGTCGGAGAATTTCTCGTCGAAGAAGTTGGCTGGAATCTCCTGTGGCGTATTGGCATAGCAAAACTTCCACCTGCCGTTTAGCAGCACGTGATGTCCTGGAATGTAGTACGCGCGGCTTTCCTCTTGTCCGCATTCAAACACGTCAAGATTCTCAATAAAGTGATATAGGTCGTCAAACCCTCTCGTTTCCTTTGTCTGTGCTGATGCCGCCATGATGGTGGGTATCATCAGCAATGTGGTGAATAGCTTTCTCATAAGTTGTTATCATATCGTTCATTTATTTCTCTTTTGCCTGCCTTGCAAACTCAAATAGCGACAAGGGCAGGTGGCAGTATCCGTCAGGATTCTTATCGAGATAATCCTGATGATATTCCTCGGCTGTGTAGAAGTTTTGCAAGGGCATTTTCTCTACAGCTAAGGGCTGATTGTAGTTCTTCTGCTCTTCGGCAAACACCTTTTCGATGACGGGCAAATCTTCCGTGTCGGTATAGTAAACACCCGTACGATAGCGCGTTCCCTCGTCGTGTCCCTGCTTGTTGAGACTTGTGGGGTCAATAGCCTTGAAGAACATCTTCAGCAGGAATTCAAGGCTGACCACTTCGGGATTGTACTTCACATGAACCGTCTCGGCATAGCCCGTCGTGTCTGTATAGACCTCTTTATACGATGGATTTGAGGTATGTCCGTTGGCAAATCCCACTTCCGTCTCCACTACGCCCTCAATCTGCTTGAAGTAATGCTCCGTTCCCCAGAAGCATCCTCCAGCCAGAAAAATGTCTTTTCCGTCTATTATCTTCATACTTTGTGTCATATTCAAAATTATGGTGCAAAGTTACGAAAATATTTGGATTTCTCATCATTTTTTAGTAACTTTGCAATGTAAAATAGAAATATCATGCCACGTAAGACTGACGGAATAGAATTTGAGATTCATCCTCGCCCAACGAAGGGTGAGGACGGCAAGCCGCTGCTCTATGTACGCCCGGCAAAGGGCCGTAAGAAGAACTTTAAGGATTTAGAAGATTTCTGCAACAAGTATCGCAACCTGCGCACAGGAGAGTTGCAGATGGTGTTCGACGTAGTGATAGACGTTGTTGGCCTCTGGCTGTCAGACGGCTACCGTGTGGAAACGCCCATCGGCTCGTTTGCCCCCAAGTTGAAACTACTGGGTGAGCATACCGACCCCAAGACCATTCATGGCAGAGACATTGAGTATGCGGGCATTGAGTTTATCCCTTCCAAGGAATTCATCAAGGAAGGTGGCAAGAACCGCGAGGGCTACCGCAAGAGTGAGGCTCAGGTGGGAAATAGCCAGATGTACGACGAGAAGGCAATGGACGAGGCTTTGCGTCGCTGCATGAAACTGGGCTATGCGACGATTCCAGAGTTTATGATATTCAGCGGACTGAAGCGCGACTCTGCGAAAGCCTATCTCGACAGCCTCTGCAAGGGCGAACATCCACGTCTGTGGAAGGTACGCGAAAGCCGCCGCTGGCTCTACTTCCCTAAAAAGAATAGTACTACAGAATAAAACTCGGTTTCGACCGACCGCTCCAACATATCAGGGCGGGTGCTCCAAGACATAAGGGCGCCCGCCCTAATTTATGCGGGCGGGCGTTCGAATTAAGAGACATGCCGTCTCACTCCCTGTTACATGCCGTCTCGCTCCCTGTTTGCCCGTACCTTTTCCCCTGTTCCTTACGTATTTACATATTTAATATCAGCACGCCATATCAAGGATATCCCACTCACTCGAATATTGTTGAAAACTACTAATGCCCACGCCTGTACGGAGTGAACTTCGTAGCCTTCGTCATTCGCGCAATTCTGATGTGGTGTTTCAAGAGGATGCGAAAAACTATCGGCTCTTTATCCAAAAAGATCGAATTCTGAACGCAAAGGTACGAAAAAATCGGCATACAATTTCTATGTCCTTTGGATTTTATGATTTATTTGCATACTTTTCCGCATAAACATTTGCTCAAATCGATTTTTTGCATTAAATTTGCGTCGTTCGACATGGTTAAACATGAAGCATGTATAGTTGAACATGTTGGTGATAGTTTTGTAGGTCAGATTGGATTTAAAGGTCGAACAGATTTTCCTATTTTAACTGGCAACTACATTATTTTTATTCTTTTATTTATGGATGCAATTAAAGATTTAGCCTTTCTAGTTTGGGCAAAAGGAAAAGATGTTCCTGGTAGGGACAGAAGTGTTTGGCGTTTTGATGATTGTGATGCTCTTATTCGTTTCAACGATTATGGCAAGCAATCAGAATATGGTTGGGAAATAGACCATATTATTCCAAAGGCCAAAGGTGGTAGTGATGACATTTCTAATCTGCAACCTCTGCAATGGGAGAATAACCGCGCCAAAAGCGACGGAGAAGAAGTTCCTAAGGTTGTTGCTTATCAAGGTCGGAATGTCAAGAGTTTATATTCGAACTTGTTGTTTGAATGATTATGAGATTGCAGAAGGATGGATTTGACTCCATCCTTCTTGCTAATGAATTGGTTCATTGTTATTGTAACGAGTTACCACTGATTTATAATACTGATAAAAATATAGTGCTTTCACTCTTGACCTAAACTTTTCAAGATTAAATATCTGTTTCAATCTTATATCAAATTCTGAAAGGGTCTGAGCTACTTCGTAATGGCCATCTATATATTCTTTTAATAAAAATGCCAGATGTTCATCTCTGTCATATTTCTTTAAAGCAACTTCTTTTTCTTCTTTTGTAGCTTCCTCATTAACATAGTTATAGTTTTCTTCATAAGAGTTTAAAGCATAATAGCTTGACTCTTCACCTATTGGCAATAGGGATTTTATGTATGAATCATTTGTCTCGACAGTTCTTGTGGTGGTCATATTAAAATGGTCATCCCTTCCAACACGTCTTTGAAGATACCCATCTTCAATAACGCGATAACTATCTATAACTTTTTTATAATCAAATCCGTCTATGTAATTTTTAAGGCTATTAATTTTATTCTTTATATCGCTGACTTCAAGGTTAGGAATGAAGGATAGAGCCTTTGAATAGTAATGTAAGTTGATTGCATCTATATATGTATCATTCAAGACTTTCTCATAATACAAATCAGTGTGCTCTTGTTTGGCTGGGAAATATAGACAGCTTAGATGTCGGGACATACCTATAAAGGGTATGCCTCTTATCATCGCATTCCATTCTGTTAAGTCACAATATAACCCATCTGGCCTTTTGAAACTATTACCTTCATGACTGACAATTTCATATTTGTCAATGTCCGTGACATATAGAGCTTTATTGGGGTCATTGTCATCAACAATAAAGGTAACAAGTTGATATTTGGGAATGTCAAAGTCTGCTTCTTTGTCGAAATAATATATTTTATCACCAAAGAAGCCGATAAGTACACCAAAATATTCTGGGGCATATTTCCCATTATCACGACATTGTAAAATCAGTCCAAGCTCTATTTGTTGTTTCTGCGTGCGGATATACTTCTCTTCTGGAACAATATCGTTGTATTCATCATTGTAATACCCATTATAAGTTGAAACCTTACATTCGCCCCAATCAGAAAAATTCTTATAGAGCAAATAGTATTGCTCATCACTTATTTCAAAATCCTCCTTCTCATTGAATGTTCCCAACTCTGGATGATTTTGAAGTAATTCAATAGCTTCGTCTCGCCAAATTCGGAGCAGTTTTAATGCTTTTGAAAATTTCATGGTCTTATTATAATGAACAATTCAAACTTTGTATATTAAGCGGCCATTCCGCGCTCGTAGAGGTATCGCGGAGCGAAGCCTATCTCGTCGTTCCAGTCGACGGTGAATGGGTCGAGGCGGAACGACTTGAAGTAGTCGAGGTCCTGGAGCTTGCGGCAGATACCCTTCTGCATCAGCGGCGTAAAGTCCACCAGTCGCACCTCGCCCGTGTTAAACGTCAGGCGCAGCGTGTAGTCGCGCACGTACTCGGCAGCGACGACTTTGAGCAATGGATTGTTTGTTGTCATATTCTTTTCCTCCTATATTTATTCCAAAGGTGCAATCTTCTTGCGTCTTGAAGTAGTTGGCGATGACTTGGTTCATTGTCTTAGTGCTCATAAGTGTTTCGTTTAATAATTCAGTGCAAATATACGAAACATTTCCGAATTATGATGCAATAGCCCCAATCTTTTTGAATATCTTAAGGCAAGCGTTTCCTACATTGGGGGCTATGCTTTAATCTCTTCCAATGCTCCTGTCTCTGAATCAATGATAAACCCACGAACTACAATGTCCTTCGGCACTAATGGATGGGTCTTGATGGTCTCAACGGTCTTACGGACGGAGGTCGGTGTGTCCTTAAAGCCTTCTAACCACTGGTCAAGGTCGATGCCACACTTACGGATGGTGTCGAGCGTTTCATCCGTCACACCACGGGCAATCATCTCATGATGGAAATGGTCATAACTCATGTGGCAGGCTCCGCAATGTGAGTGTGCCACAACCATGATTTCCTTTACACCTAATTCATAGATAGCTACGATAAGGCTACGCATGGCAGAATCGAAAGCAGAAATCACCAAGCCTCCAGCGTTCTTGATAATCTTGGCATCACCGTTCTTCAGGCCGAGGGCTGCAGGGAGCAGTTCAGTCAGTCTGGTGTCCATACATGAGAGTACGGCCAGTTTCTTGTCGGGGTACTTATCGGTCAGATACTTCTCGTAGCCTTTTCGAGCTACGAAATCCTTATTGTAATCGATAATCTGGTCAATCATATCACAAAACATATTAAAATTAAGGGCAAAATTACTCATTTTGCTACAAATTTGCTAATTTTGCAGTAATTATTAAAAAAGTTTAGGAAATTTGGAGAACGGCCTTGCTCGTAAGTTCGCCTTCCGACTGGACATCGAGCGCCTAACAGGCAAGCAATTAGCAAGACAAAGAGATAATTAGTTTAGGATGTCTGATATGAAAACGAAATGGAAACTATCTGATTTTTGGGAACAGACGCTAAGTTGTACGCTGGGTACTGTCATCGGTATTATCCTCACCTTCGGCACCTCTGCATGGATAGAATATCGCGAGAAACAGGAAACAGAGCGGACGGCTGCAATGATGGTGATTCACAACCTTGACAGTTTTTGTGAAGACCTCGAAGAGTCGGTCAAAGAATTGCAGACTATAGACTCGATCAGCATGAGAGTGCTAACAGCCAAGGACAGGCTGGAAACGGTCTCTGAAGATACGCTGCAATTGTTCGTCAGCAGTTTTCTCACTCACACTTTCAACACCAATGACCAAACAGCCGAAACCATCTTCAGCAGCAATATTGAAACATGGAAAAGCATCAAGAGCAGTGAATTTGTAGAGTTGGCAGGTAATTGCTTTTCTGCAAAACGACTGATGGTCAAGTTTCAGGATAGACTTGAGACAGAAAAGAACAACATGAGCGACCTGTATTTAGAGACTGTTGTTTGTGCCGACAAGCCAGCAGAGTCCACTCTGGAGAAGGCTGCAATGGTTCTCAGTTCTGCTACCTTCCGAAGTTTTATCAATAAGCAACATGGTTTCTATCTGGCGGGTATGCAGATGGGACTAAAAGTATTACGCGAAAAGACCGATGACTGCAAGCGGCTGATGGGTGTGACTGAAGCGGAACTGCAGCAGTTCGGCTATAATTAGGATGCACATTCTATATCGTGATTACATAATTTTAGGGATTTCCCCTGCATCTTTTCGGGTTTTCCCCTTTGACATTATACAGGAAAGTATGTATCTTTGCACCGTAAACATCAAAAAGCAGACGATTATGAAAAAGATTATCTTTGTAACAATGGTGTCACTGCTGACCATGAGCAGCTGCAGTACCTATACAGGCAACGGTGCAATAACAGGCGGCATGTTTGGAGCCATGATAGGCTCGTCTATCGGTGGCATATCCGGAGGCTGGCGAGGCAGTCACGTCGGACAGGTGGTCGGTATGGCTGGTGGTGCAGTCGTAGGTGCTGCCATTGGTGCCGCTGAGGAAAAGAAACAAGAGGAAAGAATTCAGCAATACCGTCGGGAACAGGCGCAGCGTAGAGCAGCCCGCCAGCGTACCTACAGCTCTGATGACAGCGGATTCGACCCCACCAACAGTGGCGACGACCGTATAGACCTGGACTTGTCGGACACACGGACGGTAAAGCCTGCAAGCGTAAAGCCTGTAAAAGTGAAGAAGTCAACAGCGAAGCAGAAGGCCAAGTCCGCCAAGGCCAATGAACCTGTTGACGACATGTACGCCCTATAGAAAGCGGCACTTTTTTAATCAGACTCGACCATTGGTCTTGCGACAGGAACACAGGAAATTATGGGGATTTGTCGTGAAAATGCACCCGTGTCGCAACGACTATGCGAAAAAAAACTCCAAAAAGTTTGGAAGGTCGCAAAAAACATTGTACTTTTGCAATGTCAGTTCAAAAACATGACACTTGACATCAGAGAAAAGAACAAGATTATTTAATTATTTAGGCGTATGAAAAAGAAAAGTATTATTATCCTGTGTTCGGTGGTAGCGGTATGCGCCATTGGGTTGATTACCTCTCACTTTGTTGATTGGTCTGTCAATCATGACGAGGCAGATGGCGATATCGGCAAGGCTGCCCGATTCTCTCGTGAGCAAGTTTCCGAGAAACTTTCTAATATGGAAGAACTCCTTCAGACCGACTCAGCTTTCAAGGATGGTATTGTGGCAGCCCAGGTGGTGATGCAGACACGTGCCGCCCAGTTCGGCACGCTGGCTGACATGTCAAATGAGGCAGCCGGCAACATCCCTGCATTTGCCGAGGTGCTCAAGGAGATGAATGCCAACCGTGAGTTGGTGAACAACGTTGCCAATTCACTGGCAGAGTCAGCCGCTAACCTGAATGCCGCCCTTAGTGGTGAGGAGTGCCCCGACTTGGCTCAGTCAACCATCAACGCCTCACTGGCTTACACCACGCTGCAGAAGCAGAACAATTTGGCCACCCGTTTCATCGAGACCACCGACAAGTATTTAGAGACTGCTCAGGGCGATGACAAACTGAAGCTTGTCCGCGACCAATGGTTGGAGTACCAGCAGATGACTGCTGCCCTCGAGGGTGACAAGGCAAGTGCTGAGGCTTTGGCAAAGAAGGGTAACCTGCTTTCTGGTGAACAGGCTCTTGCTGCCGTAGGCAAATACGGTCTTGCCGAGCAACTGGTTATTCTGCAAAGCTGCGAGCTGGCCCAGAACATGAATGTTGAAACCAAACTGGGTAGTGCTGTTCCTCAGCAGACACTCGAGAGAATATGCTCAGTATTCCGTAATGCTGCAGAAGTTACTGTTAAGAGCGTAAACGACGGCCTGGCCCTGAATAATCAGGAGGTTGAGAAGATCTTCAGCAACGCCCTCGATGAGGCCATGAAGAACGCTTCAACTGAAGTTGTTGCCAGCATGCAGAAGTTCGGCTTAAACAATGTCCAGAAAATGGCTAATGCCCAGACAGTGGCTAATGCCCAAACATTGGCTAATGCCCAGATTATGAAGATTGGTAGTGCCAGCAATGTGATGTCTGCTTTCAACGCCGCATTAAATAATGCTGGAAAAATTCAAAACCTGAATCAGAACCAGAACTTCAGCCTCAACCAAACGATTGGCAACGTCATCAGTCAGACAGCAGCTGCAAACAACAGTGAAAAGCTGAACGGCAAAAAGAAGAAAAGAAAAATTGATTCATGATATCGGCGATGTACATGCGTAACTGGATTGCTCTTCTTCTGTTATCTCTGATGCCCAGCTTATCCTGGGGGCAGACTCAGACTTATTTTCAATATAAGACGGACGAAGCCACGCTGGTGTTCTTCGACAAGAACCTGTCGCGCTACATCCCTCACATGATACGCATGTACCAGAACGGCAAGGCACTTCATCAGCAGATATGGACCAGTGATTCAGTCTATCAGCCCGAGGCACCCTTGCTATTATTGACAGACTGGGAAGACGACGGTAACGGCGGAGCAACGCCGTTACCGCGTTCTCTTATACAGATCGGCATGGCTCCGTTGAACATGTCGTATTACATCAACCCATCAAGTGAACGATACCGTCAGTTGTTCAAGCACGAATATACGCACATCGTCATGACAGACAAGTACAATCGTCGCGACCTCAACTGGCGCCGCTTCTTCGGAACGAAGGTGGGCACCGACAACTCCCAACCCGTCTCTGCCCTATGGAGCTACCTGAGCGTACCCCGTTGGTATGCGCCCCGTTGGTATCACGAGGGTATCGCCTGTTTCATGGAGACCTGGCTCGGCGGTGGTGTCGGACGTGCTTTAGGCGGCTACGACGAGATGTACTTCCGCAGTATCATCGACGGGGGCGACAAACTCTACTCTGTGGTGGGTCTGGAAACGGAAGGTTCCACGATGGATTTTCAGGTGGGCGCCAACGCCTATCTCTATGGCACCCGCTTCGTGAACTACCTCACCAAGACCTACGGCTACGAGAAGATGATCCAGTTCTATAACAGAACGGCTGACAGCCGCACCTTTTTCGGAAAACAGTTTAAGAAAGTCTATGGACAATCCCTCAGAAAAGTATGGAACGACTGGAAGGAGGACGAGAAGAAACATCAGGAAGAGAACCTTGCCGCCATCCGCCAATATCCTATCACAGAGACCAAGCCGCTAACCCAAGAGCCACTGGGATCTGTGTCACCATTCGTCTATGACCCTACTACCCAAAAGGCATACGCCGCCATGAATGCACCTGGTGACTTTGCACACATGACGGAGATCGACCTGCAGACAGGCGAGCAGAAGCGGCTGAACGACATCTACGGCATCCAGCTCTATGACCCTGCTTACGTAGCCCTCGACTGCAAAGGACAGCGACTCATCTATACATCGAACAACGCGGGGATGCGTGGCTTGGAGATCTATGACATCCAGCAGGAGAAGGTGGTGAAGAAAAAGAAGTTCCAGCGCATCAACAGTATTGTTTATGACAATACCCACGACTGCCTTTACGGCCTTTTCTCCAATGGCGGTACACAGTCGATTGTGCGCATGGACCGCGACTTAGAGAATCCTGAAGTGATCTATGCCTTCCCGTTTGGTGTCAGCGTGTTCGACACGGATATCAGTCACGACGGCAAATGGCTGTCGTTCACCAGTCAGGGCGACAACGGCGAGCACACACTTCTGCTGTTCAATACCGAGGAACTGGCAAAGGCGATCTTCAAGCCCGTGAAACTGATTACCTGGAAAGACAGCAACTTAGGACAGTTCCGCTTTTCGCTCGATGACAAATACCTGATCGGTAGCTCCTACTATACGGGTGTCTCCAACCTCTGGCAGATCAACTTAGAGACACGCGAGATGGAGATGCTTTCCAATACCGACATCGGCCTTTTTGCACCATTGGAGATTACGCCCGGTCAGCTGTTGGCGCTCCAGTTCAAGCGCGACGGATTGCAACCCGTCCTGCTTTCCCGTGAGGTGGTGAAGGATGCCAATGCCGTGAAGCTCTACGGTCAACTGGCATACGAGAACAACAGGGAGGCGATGGAACAGGTGGGTCTGCTCAGAGACTCACTGCCCAGGAAGAACTTCGGCGATGTCTATAACAACATTACCTCCTACAATGTCTTTAAAGAGATGAAGTTCGCAGGGGCCTATCCTATCATCAGCGGTTTTACCGATTCCAAGGCGTGGAATCACATGACCCCCGTGTTGGGCTATCGCTTTAACGTGAACGACCCCGTAGGACTGAGCAGCATGAAACTGTCAGTCGGTCTATCCCCTTGGAGCAACAACGCCTGGAAGAACAGATTCCATGTTGACTTCGACTGGAAATACTATTTCTGGAATCTCAAGGCCACCTGGAACCATACAGACTTTTACGACCTCTTCGGTCCGATGCGAAAAAGCCGTAAGGGCTATGTGGTGCAACTGGCCTACGACTATTCCAACACGCTGATCTCACCGTATGACAAATCATGGGGCTTCTCGGTGGCTGCTTACGGCGACATGGATGCACTGCCCTTGTATCAGGAGATTGAGGTGCAGGATGTCAGGTCGATGCAGACGGCATCGGTTTACGGGAAGTGGTCAAAGACCCGCACCACATTGGGCGGCGTGATGAAAGAACAGGGCTACGAGCTGGGCATTGAAGGCTATGGCTATCTGGCTGGCGGACGAGTCTATCCCTCTGTAGAGGCTACAGGCAACTTTGGCACACTGGTGCCCTTTGACAGAAACACCTCATTTTGGCTCCGCACTGCAGCAGGTCACAACTTCGGCGATGAAGAGTCGGTGTTTGGCACGACCTATTTTGGCGGTTTCCGCAACAACTATGTTGACAACAGGAACGCCTTCCAATATCGTACATCCTTGGCGATGCCTGGTGCCGCCATCGATGCTATCTCAGCACACTCCTATGCCAAGGCAACGGCAGAGCTCAACCTGCGCCCGCTCCGCCTCAACAACTTCGGTGCCCTGTTCTGCTATCCGACGTGGATTCAGTGCTCACTCTTCGGAACGGGGCTCTCCGCATGGAATCCGAACTCATCACACAAGATGTATTACAGCACAGGTATCCAGCTGACCACCGAACTGGTGTTCATGAACTATCTCAAGACAACGCTGTCTATTGGTTACGGTCATCTGTTTGCACCAGCAGGATTCGACGGTGGAAGACGTGGAAACAATGAATTTATGATCTCACTCAAATTGTTGTAATGTTATTCGTCGCTGCCATTCTCCCTATTGTCATCTACATCTTTGTAGTCTATAAGATTGATCATTTCTCACTCATCAGCATCAAGAATCTCTTCTTGCAGGTGCTGTGCGGGATGGTGGCGGCATTGGTCTGCTTCGCCCTGTTCCAATTGACAGGCCTGCTTCTCTCCGAGAACCTGTCTGATTTCTTCAATCCTGTTCTGGAAGAGATCGTCAAGGCCATCCCACTCCTTTGGTTAGCCACCCGAAAGAAAATCGTATTCTTCATCGATAGTGTCATCTGCGGTGCTGCCGTAGGTGGTGGGTTCTCCATCCTTGAGAACCTGTTCTATCTGTTGTTGGGCGATGGGATGAGCATCGGCACCATACTATTCAGAGGGTTGGAGGTGGCATTGATTCACATGGGTTGCAGTGCCGTCATTGCTGCCGGACTCATGTTAGGCATCCGTCTGATATTACGTTTCCGCTCTGGACTGACCATCAAAAACAGAGATGTTCTCATGGTCATCTCGCTGTTGGTGGTAGCACCAGTGCTACATGTATGCCACAACACATTCCATTTCAATCCCCTCATGCAGTTCATTTTCGTCATTGCCACGATGGGAGGCCTATTGGTTTGGACCTACTTCTACGATGTCGGAATGATCCATAGCTGGCTGGACACTGGGCTCGACAAACAGCTAAGCCTGCTTGACTCCATCAAACAAGGACATTTGGACGACACCCCTACCGGAAATTACCTTGAGTCGGTCAAAGACGTTTTCCAGCCAGAGGATTATTACGATATTATCTGTTATGTACAACTGCATGTCGAACTATCTGTAGCATCCAGAAGTCGGGTCATGCTACGGGAATCGGGGTTGGAGCGCGAGCTTCCCCTGACAAACGAGATGAAGGAACAGATTCTTTACCAATACATCGAGTATAAAATTCTTGAGAAAAGACTTGGCAATGCCGCCAGAATGACTATCGCTCCTATCGTGAAGTTTGATCCGGCAGAATATAAAGCACTCGAAGACCTTCGGGCAGAATGCAAGAAGAACTGAATTCTACATGCCCCAAAAGGCAATCAATAATTAATTGGTACAAAGAAAAAATGATAACGCCAAATTCTTCAGGAGGCAAATTGCATTATGTCATTGTTTTTATGAAAAAGATTAGTAAATTGGAGGGTATTATGTCCACCACTCCTTAAAAAATATAAAAGAAAAGCACATTTTTGCTTGTCAAAACTCGTTAATAACAAAAATTTTATTATATTTGCACCAAAAAGTATTGACATGACTCTTCAAAAGTGGATAAAGGACAGAGCTATACATGGTTATCCCACGTTCTCCATTGAGGATGTGAGAAATACTGGTATGTATTCTTCTGAGCAGATTCTTCAGAATGAACTTTCAAGGCTTTGCGCTAATAAAACCATTGCTAACGTTTACAGGGGATTCTATGTTATTTTCCCTGTTCATTACATTTTAAGAGGTTCCATTCCTGCAAGCTATTATATTGACCAGTTGATGTCCTATCTTGGCAAGCCTTACTATGTCTGTATGCTTAGTGCGGCAGAACATCTTGGTGCAGCTCACCAGCGTCCCCAACAGTTCTCTGTCATGACAACTTTTCCAAAGCGTCGGGTAGTTTCAACTCGTAATGTAACCATTGATTGGTTCTATCGTGACAGATTACCAGAGGAGGCTTTCATTATTAAGAATACCGAAACTGGAACCATCCGCATCTCCAATCCACTCTTGACGGCTGCTGACCTTATCCAATATCAACAGCATGTGGGTGGACTTTCAAGAGTGGCTACCATCCTTGAAGAACTGGCTGAGCAAATAGACATTCGTAACCAGTTTCGGCTGATTATGTCTTATGTCAAAACTGTTACATGGCAACGACTTGGTTATATATTGGAAAAAATCATAGATGAGACTACCTTAGCGGATGAACTCTACGAACAGTTGTATTCTAAGTCTGTCCACATGGTATATAAGCCTTTAAGTACATCAGCAGAAGATAATCCATCAAACAGGGATAGCCGATGGAAAATAAATATAAACGTTCAAATAGAAACAGATGATATATGATTAACAGAACAGCTATACAACAATGGAGTAATCATGCTCCATGGATAGACAATGCCCAGATTGAGCAAGACTTGATTATATGTCGTGCCTTGGTTGCCATCTTCAGTGATGAGTTTCTGGCATCGCAACTTGCTTTCCGTGGTGGAACAGCCTTGCATAAACTCTATCTGTCACCCCAGCCACGCTATAGTGAGGACATTGACTTGGTTCAGATCAATCCAGGTCCGATCAAGCCCATCATGTATCGTCTTGGTGAAGTGCTCGATTTTCTTCCTGATAGAGTTACGAAACAGAAACGGTATAACAATACCATGTTGTTCCGAGTTGAGTCTGAAATACCGCCCACTGTACAGATTCGACTGAAAGTTGAAATCAACTGCTTCGAGCATTTCAATGTCCTTGGTCTAATCAAAGTTCCTTTCCGCATGGAAAACTCTTGGTTTACAGGTGAAGCAGAACTGACAACCTATCATTTCGAGGAACTATTAGGAACTAAGCTTCGCGCCCTTTACCAGCGTAAGAAAGGCCGCGACCTCTTTGACCTCTATATCGCCTTACAACGTAAGGAGGTAGATGTCGATAAAGTCCTACAATGCTACAAGAAATATATGGAGTTCGTGGTCGATAAAGCACCTTCTTACAAGCAGTTCGTCAATAACATGCAGGAGAAGATGGAAGATGCCGATTTTATCAATGACACACAATCCCTCTTGCGTCCTGAAATATCATTCAATGTAAACGATGCCTATCCCCTTATTTACGAGACATATATAGATAAGATGGAAGGAAAAAGAGACTAAAAACTCACTTTTCCTAAACCTCTGCCACAGTTTGGCGTACCCTTGTCATACTTTTGCAGATAAAATCATAGAAATATGGACAACGATAGAGGACAAAGTTTGATAACGAAATACGTCTGGGTGATAGAAACCATCTATCGCAAACGTAAGATCTCGTTCAAGGAGCTGAACGAGCTGTGGCTCCGCGATGACATCAGCAGAGGAGTAGATATTCCCAAACGTACCTTCGACAACTGGCGTTATGTTATCTGGGATATGTTTGGCATCAACATCGCCAATGAAAACCGTGGTGAATATCGTTACTATATCGAGAACGAGGAGGACATCAGCAAGAACGGACTTCGTTCCTGGCTATACAACACTTTCTGTGTGAGCAATGCCTTAGCCAACAGTCAGAGCATCAAAGATCGCATCATTCTGGAATACGTGCCGTCTGGCCAGAACTACCTTCAGCCCATCATTGAGGCTATGAAGGAAAACCGTGTGCTAAACATGACCTACCACAGTTATTGGAAGGATGAGGAGAACAACTTCGATGTTCAGCCATATTGTGTAAAACTGTTCCGGCAGCGTTGGTACATGGTGGCTCGTAGCACTTATTCCTATTATTATGAGAAAGGGCCACGTATCTATTCCCTTGATCGTATCAACTTTCTGCAAGCAACAGATGAGACTTTTGAGATGCCGAAGGACTGGACGGCCAAAGATTTCTTTGACGGTTGTTTCGGTATCATAGCCGACCAAACCATAGAACCGCAAACGGTCAAGTTAAAAGTCTCTGCCGGTCAGGCCAACTACATTCGTGACCTAAAAATGCATGAGTCGCAGGAAGAGATTGAGCGTAACGAAGAGTACAGTGTTTTCACCTTAAATCTCCGTCCAGAGTTTGACTTCCAGCAAGAACTTCTCTGGAACGGTGAGGATATGGAAGTGCTGGAACCTCTCTGGCTCCGTAAAGAAATTGCCGGAAAGATTAAAAGAATGTGGAACAAATACAAGGAGGACAAATAAATGAAAGATTTGAGTAAGAGAGAGCAGGGTGAAGCTCGTTTCGACTCTGCCGAACGGAAAAATCTTCGAGCAGGGCTCAAAGACTTTGCAGCAATAGATTTTGAGACAGCTAACAACGAGCGTTCTTCGGTTTGTTCCGTTGGAATAGTCATAGTCCGCAATGGAGAGATTGTAGATACTTTCTACTCGCTCATTCAACCAGAACCGAACTACTATAACTATTGGTGTTCACAGGTTCATGGTCTCTGCCATGAAGATACTGACGATGCACCAGTATTTCCAAAAGTATGGGCTCAGATAGAGCCTCTGATAGAGAACTTGCCACTCGTTGCTCATAACAAGCCTTTTGACGAAGGTTGTTTGAAGGCTGTTTTTCGCGTATATCAGATGGACTACCCTGATTATGAGTTCTACGACACACTGTGCGTTTCGCGGCGCGTACTCCCTGATTTGGAAAACCACCAACTCCAGACTGTGGCAGAAGCCTGTGGCTATAAGTTAGAGAATCATCACAACGCGCTTGCTGATGCAGAGGCATGTGCATGGATAGCAAGAGAGATACTATAGTTTTCAACTTATCCACGCTACATTATTATCATCATTAAAAGATAAAAAGAAAGACTAATAATTATGGAAGAAGATAATAAACTTATTCAAGAGAAAAACTTGTTGGATGTATTTGAGAAATACAGCGATTTTCAAATCAAATACGAAAAAGGAGACAAGCATCATATTGATGTC
>JAEEGJ010017226.1_pt1 | contig 16390 bp, 14 predicted proteins | sample 8958761 | NCBI WGS metagenome assembly JAEEGJ01 (sample SAMN16246546, study PRJNA631951) | gut metagenome | biome: gut microbiome; feature: rumen; material: RS-attached | host: Bos | place: Iran: Karaj | collected 2018-10
CAAGGAAGACCGTCCGTTCGTGCGTTGCGAAGTCAGCGCCGAAGATGGCCTGAAGCGCACCGAAGGCGACAAGTACAAGACCGATAACGCCCAGCGCGCACTCGCCCGCGAAGGCAGCGACGGCACGCTCAGCTTCTACGTGACTGGCGAACCGGGCAAGAACTTTGAAGACCTCTGTGCCGGCCCCCACGTGCCTTCTACTGGCAAGCTCAAGAATTTCAAGGTGCTCTCGATGTCGGGAGCCTACTGGCATGGCGACCAGAACTCTGACCAGCTGACCCGTGTGTACGGCACCTGCTTTGCCGACAAGGAAGGTCTTGAAACTTACCTGAAGTTCCTGGAAGAGGCCGAAAAGCGCGACCACCGCAAGATCGGCAAGGAAATGGACCTCTACCACATTGAAGACCATTCTCCGGGCATGGTGTTCTGGCACCCGAAGGGCACCAAGATGGTGAACGCCCTGAAGGACTACATCCGCGGAAAGATTGACCGTCGCGGCTACTTGGAAGTCATTACGCCGGAAATCGTGAACAAGACTTTGTGGATCAAGTCCGGCCACGCCGACAAGTACAACGAGAACATGTTCAAGACGCTGGCTGGCGACGTGGAAATGGCAGTGAAGCCGATGAACTGCCCCTGCCACATTCAGATTTTCAACACGGGTCTCCGTAGCTGGCGTGACCTTCCGATGCGCCTTGCCGAATTCGGTAAGTGCCACCGTTACGAACCTGCCGGTACGATGCACGGCCTTATGCGCGTGCGTGGCTTTGTGCAGGACGACGCCCACATCTTCTGTACCGAAGACCAGATTGCAAGTGAAGTGGCTGACTTCTGCGCCCTCGTCAAGGAAATTTACCACGACTTCGGATTCGACGAAATCGTCGTGAAGTTCTCCACCCGTCCGGAAAAGCGCGTGGGTTCCGACGAAATTTGGGACAAGGCTGAAGCCGCCCTCGCCGAAGCCACGAAGCTCGCTGGCCTCGACTACATTTTGAACCCGGGTGAAGGTGCCTTCTATGGCCCGAAGCTCGAATTCACTTTGAAGGACTCCCTCGGTCGTGACTGGCAGTGCGGTACGATCCAGGTCGACTTCAACCTCCCGCAGCGTCTGGGCGCCGAGTATGTCGGTAAGGACAACCAGAAGCACATTCCGGTGATGTTGCACCGTGCAGCAGTCGGTTCCATCGAACGCTTCCTCGGCATTCTCATCGAAGAATTCATGGGCGATTTCCCGCTGTGGCTCGCTCCGGTGCAGGCCCGCGTGCTCCCGATTTCCGAGAAGTTCGTTGACTATGCGAAATCCGTGGAACGCGAACTCGTGAACGCCGGCGTCCGCGTGGAAGTCGACGAATCCAACGAAAAGCTCGGCTACAAGATCCGCCAGTGCGAACTCCAGAAGGTGCCTTACCTCCTCATCGTTGGTGAGAAGGAAGTTGCTGATGGTGTCGTGTCTGTCCGCCGTCGTAAAGAAGGTGATAAAGGCAGCATGACTGTCCAGGCCTTCCTCGAAATGACCGCAGATGACAGAAAAGTCGTTCGCTAGTCAATAACCGAAAAACATTCGCAAACGTAGGTTCCTTTGAGCCTACGTTTTTCTATTTGACTTTTCTCACAAAAAAATGTAAAATCAGAGGTAGATTGGTATCAGGCGGGGCCTTTTATGCAAGAAGTCAATTTAGTTGAAGTCTACATTGCTGATATGCTGGGAATTTTTTTGATTCTCGGTGCAGTTTTTAGTGGCGCGTGGAAACTGCAAAAGAAACATAACGAAGACAAAGTTTTGTTTGGTGTCATCATTTTGGTTTTCACCGCATGCGTTGCTGATATTATTGCTTTTTCGGTCGATGGTCGCCCAGGGAGTATTTTCAAGGTTTTAAGCTATGCTTCGAGCAATATTTTATTTATTGCGAATGTGGCGATTGGTCCGCTTTGGGTCTTGCTTATATCTTTGCATATTTATGGCACGATTTCAAAGTTCCAGCGTGTTTTCATACTGTCTATTTCCGGTGTCATTTTATTGATGATGGTAGTGAATTTTTTTGTTCCCATCATTTTTTCAATTGATGAAAATAACGTTTATGCTCGCGGTCCGTGGTTCATGATTAAAAATATTCTTGAGGTTGTTCTTATGGCTGACGGTGTGATAATTTATTTGATTAGTCTATTTCGAAGCGGGGGAATCAAGTTTTACCCGGTTTTGCAATTTGTCTGGCCCATATTTATTTGTGTATGTCTGCAAATGTTTTTTTATGGGATTTCAACGATTTGGGTGGGCATTGCTGTGGGGTACACAAACTTGATGCTTGCTTTGCAAAATGAAAATATTTTTATTGACAAACTAACAGGTCTTTATAACCGCTATTATTTGGATAAGATTTTGGGAGAATTAAAACGCAAACGGAAAATTGCGATGATGATGCTTGATATGAACGGCTTCAAAAGCATCAACGATAACTTTGGTCATTCTCAAGGTGATGAAGCTCTTGTTTTGCTAGCTGATATTCTTGAAAAAACGGTGGGTGCAGAAGGAACAGTGACTCGCTTTGCTGGTGATGAATTTGTAATCTTGCTGAATACGGAAAAAAAGAATGTTGTAGAAAAATGTAAAGCGCAAATTAAAGAGAATCTAGATGAATTCAACAAGAGTAGTCAAAAGAATTATAAGCTATCGGCTTCAATTGGTTTTGGTGTTTTTGATTTGTCCAAATGTAGCGTTGATCGAATTCTCAAAAGAATTGACAAACGCATGTATGAAGACAAAAAAGCTTATTACGCTTCAGGACGTCATAAACGCCGTTTGCATATGTAAAAATGCCGGTCGTTGAGGCCGGCTTCGTTCTATTTATTCCAATCGATTTTTAGAGCTTGTATAAGCGAAATAAGTCGATCGGTTAATTGAACGGCTCCGTTGTCCGAAAGATGGTCGCAATTGATAGCCATGCTGTCGGTGTAATCGTGATATCCCATTTTGTTTTCGTCCATCAATTTGAAGTTCTTGTACTTTTCTTCGAACTTTTGAATTTTTTCAATCATTTCCTTGGCTACGGATCTGCGCAGCCCGTAACGACCGAATGAGCCTGTTTCCTTGTAATCCGGTGATTGCGGGAAGATGATTCCGATGAGGTAGATATTGCGTTTGTTCGCTTCTTGGATAATGTTTTCGATATCTTCGAGCAACATGTCCGCAGGATGCTTGTTGATTACATCCATGTAGGTTGTATCTACATAAATAGGACTTCCTTGCCATCCCCCGTTGGGGGAAAATATATAACCGAGCATAGTTTGTTCTATTTTTCTAGCGTCGATGTTCTCGCGGTAAGAATCACGAGTGAGTTCGTACAAACCTTTGGGGTATCCTTCAGACCAAAAATTGTGGGATTCGTCGTAAATAAATCCAGGGGAGTGTGCAAAAATGATATCCCATAAATTGCGAGCAGCGTAATAGCGTTGGAATATAATATCCAAATCGAATGAGACAATCGCAAGTTTAAATTTGGGCAAAAGATTGATACCGTATCCAAAGAATATTCTTTTGGCGACAGACAAGTCTACGGCTGCGCTTGCTATGTTGATGGAAAAAATTCCTTTTATAGAATTGTTTATCATAATAGGGTTGATTGCTGACCAAGGTCTCGATGATCCAGAAATTAGAACATTGATGGAATCACGGTACTTGTAAAGTAATTCTAAATCGTAGCGGGTCATCGTTGTGCTCATGTCGCCTGTGTATGGACAATTGAGCTCGTATTGCCCGGCGCTATCGACGTTTAGCGTTGTCTCGAAATTCTGGGGCTTGCCAATCCAAAAATCAGGATGCCACAACTCTGTGCCTTGAGCGATTTCTGTGATGCTGGAATCATTTGTGTTCACTAGGACAATTTTAGGATGTTCCCCGTTTATATCTGTGAGCGTTGCAACTGCAAGATTTGCGCTGTTCTGAACCCATTCCGTATGGTCGAATGTGTAGCCTTTGGGGGCGGGAATCATTTTTATGAGTTTGCCTGTGCTATCTGCAATTAAAAGCTGTTCGTGGGTGGTGTACTTGTGACCGGAAAATTCCTTTCCCGTGTTTCCGCCAAAGTCTAGGAATAATGTCTGTTTTGTTAAATTGGAGAACGAAACATTGCATGCTTGTTCCTTGTTGTACCAAATTTCGTCTTTCCCGTTGATGTGTGCACGGAGTAATTTTGCTCCAGAAACGGCGAACGTTTCGTCTGCGCTGGTGCCGCCATTGAATGTCCCGTCAAAAAGTTTCTGCGGCCTTCCGAATTTCCCGTCGGCAAAAGGAACGCTCCATGTGGCGCCTTTTTTCCATGTGGCTTCATCGGAATTGCTTTCGGTGCTTGAAACGTAAACGATTTCTGTATCGGCTCCGATAACACGCCAGCGTGGGATTGCAGCGCTTTCGACATCGAGCTTTATTTTGTTCGCTTCAAGAGAATCTAGACGGCGGACGTAAAGCGTTGAGCTTCCAGAAATGCCTTCATATTTTGTTGAAAAGGCAACGAGTTTTCCGTTGGGCGAAATTGTGGGATGGTAAGCGTCAATGGTATCTTGAATTATGTTGATGGTTGGCATGCCACTAGCAAAGTTGACAAATGCGATGTTGCCTGTTTCTTCATCGCGGAAGACTAGTTTGTTTTGATAAGTGTTGGTTGAAGGTTTTAATTGTGCCGATGATGTGAGAATGTTGATAGGGCGAAATGTGACATACCCTTGGACGTTCATCCAAATAGCATCCGGAATCTTTCCGAAGGCTAGTCTGAAACCAACATAATTAGCTTTTGTAGATGAAGTAACAGTGTAGACGTCGCCGCGGTTGTCGAGTCGGGTCGCTGCTGCTTCATTGCGGTAGCTTCCGCCTTTTACGATTCGTTCGTCGATGTATCCTCCATTCGGGGCGCCAGCGTAATTTATAATGATCGTGTCGTGAAGGACGCCTTTCCAATCGTTTACCCATTCCATGGCGTTTCCGGCGAAATCGCAGAATTCATTTGTGGAAGCAGACGGAGCGGTACAGGGCTTGTGCAATTTGTAATCGGAATTGCTGGCGTTCCACCCCTTTTCCGGGTTCCAATTTTTTGAGGCGATTAATGTCCATTCTGCTTCGGTCGGAAGTCTGTAAGCGTCTCGTTCGGCGTGGAATGCGTAGCCTGTTAAACTGGTGCAATGGCCCTCGGAATCGAATGTAGCCGCAGTGTAGCTGTAGGCGGTGTCTAAATTGTCATTTTTACTTTTTTCGTTAGCGTAAAGAACGGCGTCAAAAAATGTGACATTTGTAATAGGCAATTCGGAATTTTCACAATTAAATTTTTTTATGAACGTGGCATAATCGCCGCAAGTGACTTCGTGTTTGTCCATTGAAAAATCGTATGTGAATTTAACAATCTGTTTTGCGCCCATCCTTGTTGATGAATTTTTTGCGGATACACGCATCATTCCGACGTGATTGTCGTCGTTTTGTGTTGAAAAATCGTAAGAATTGTTTGACGAGGTTCCGCTGTCGGAACAGCCAAACAACAGGCCTATTAAAAGAGCCAATAGAGATTTTTTCACTCTCCCCTCGCATCCAATTTTATGGATAAAGAAAATGTAAAGCTTTGTGCAGGTCAAAAAAGCCGGGAAGCATTCTCAACCCGGCGCATCATCGTATAAAACTTTTGATTATTCTTCTTTTGCGAATTCTTCTTTGCCGACCCCGCAAATGGGGCAGACCCAATCTTCTGGAAGATCTTCGAAGGCGGTACCTGGAGCGATTCCATTATCGGGGTCACCGACTGCAGGGTCGTAAACGTAGCCGCAGGTTTCGCATTTGTATTTGGACATGATTTTCTCCTTGCTTTGTAGTTCCTATTTAAACTATATAAATAAAAGGGGGAACGTTATATTTTTATATTTTTTTTGTGCTCGAATTGACCCGAATTTACATCGCTGATATTTCAATTCTGAAGGATGCTTCCGTTTTTGAAAGCTTTTTGAAGAAAATTCCCGAATATCGCCAAAAAAAGGCAATGTCCTTTAAGTTTGATAAGGGCAAAATGCAGTCGCTAGGTGTGGGACTTTTGCTCCAGTTGGCGTGCAAAGAGGCCGGGCTTGATGGCGCCGATGAACATATCGCGTATGGCGAGAATGGAAAACCGTTCTTAGTGGATTTTCCTGATGTGCAATTTAATTTATCTCATTCCGGTGAACGGGTGATGGCCGTGATTTCGCCGTTCGAGGTGGGCTGCGATGTCGAAATTATAAAGGGCGACCGTGGGCGACTTGCCGAGCGTTTTTTCAAGCCCGAAGAATCCGCGTGGATTAAAAGTTTTGAATCGCTTCCGGCGCAATCGGAAGCGTTTTACAGACTCTGGACGCTCAAAGAATGCTATATGAAAGTCACAGGGCGTGGCATGTCGCTTATGCCGGATATGTTTGCCTTGCACGTTGATGAATCCGAAAATATTTCGCTTTACCACGAGGGCGAACGCCCTGAATATGCGTTCCGTGAAATCGACTTGCGCGACGGCTACCGCTATGCCTATTGCATCAAGAACAATGGCAAAAACGCACCCCAAGAAGTGAACGTAATAGATTTGAGCGATGAGTTGTGAGAATAAAGAAGTCGACAGTAAACAGTAGGCAATAGACAGGATTAGTTAGGCGGCGAAGCCGCAATCTCAAAGGGGCGAAAGCCCCGTCCTCATACCTCACGGCTCAAAAACTCTAATGTAATCCACGAGCATTTCGTTCGGAAACTGCGAATCATCGACTTCAAAGCCGGGCCAGTTGCCAGCAACGGCAACGTTTAGCAAAAAGAAGAATGGCTTGTGAAATTCTTCGGTGTCGCCGGTGTTGTTTTCGATTAGAATTTCGTGATACATGAAATCATCGACGAACATGCGGATGTACTTTTCGTCCCACGTGAATTTATATGTGTGGAACTGGGTGATGTCTAGTTTATACTTTTGTTCGCGGTAGTTGCCGGTGTTGTTGCCGTAGGTAGCGTATTCGGAACCGTTTGCCCAATGGTTTGTGCCATAGACAATGTTCTCGCTGTTGACGGCTTCGATGATATCGATTTCGCCGCAGGCGGGCCATCCGGCGGTGTCGAAGTTTTCGCCGAGCATCCAGAAGGCGGGCCAAATTCCTTTGCCTGTCGGGAGCGCAATTCGCGCTTCTACCGTGCCGTACTTGAATGCAAATTTGCCCTTGGTGAGCATGCGAGCTGACGTGTACTTGGAACCCTCATAATCTTCTTTTTGCGCACGGATGTGCAAAATGCCGTCCTTGACGTAGGCGTTTTCTTTGCGGTTGGTGTAATATTCTTTTTCGTTGTTGCCCCAGCCGCTTGCGCCAGTGCCGATGTCGTACGTCCATTTGCTGTTGTCAATGGCGTCGCCATCGAATTCATCGTTCCAGAAAGGCTTTGGTGAAAGTTCTGCGGAACTGCTCGATGGTTTCTCGACCGAGACCGAAGATGACGACTTCGTTGATGAACTTGAATCATCGGCTTTAGAATCCTTGGAGCTGGAGGATGATGATACTGTTGAAGAACTTGTCGTGGCAGGCTCCGACCCGCCATTATCGCTGCTGCTTGAAATGGCTGACGATGACGATTCTATTTGTGGTGTAGGAGGCTCACAAATTTTGTCGCCAGAACATGCTGCTAGCGTGATAATTCCGGCCGCAACGATTGCGCGAATGTTTTTAAACTCACAAACCATAAACCAAACCTTTCTTTGTTGTAAATTATTTTGTGTCCGGATCTTCCGGGTGGACGCGTGCAATCACACCAACTGTTGCTCGTGTCGCCTTGACTAAATCTGCTGGCGCAACTTTCAACTGAAGCCCGCGCTCTCCCGCACTCACGTAAATATACGGAAAATTCATTGCCGTTTCATGAATGAAAATGGGGAAGTTCTTCTTGAGCCCGAGCGGGCTGCAACCGCCACGGATGTAGCCTGTTAGCGGAGTCAAGTCTTTGAGCGGGACTGTGTCGATTTTCTTGTTGCCGCTTACCTTGGCGGCACCTTTCAAGTCCACTTCGAGGTTCCCTGGCACCACACAAATGAGGTAACCGATTTTATCCCCATGCACAAGAATCGTTTTAAAAACTTGGTTGATGTCTTCGCCCAAACTATCGGCGACATGTTGTGCGCCAAGATCGGTTTCATCGACCTTGTAAGGGATAAGTTCGTATGAAATCTTTTGACGATCTAAAATACGTGCAGCATTTGTTTTTTTAATGTCCATAAAAACCTCAATAGCGGTGCAAATACCCTTTAATATTCCATTTTCAAATATAAATCTTTAGCGGTATCGGTTGCAATAGTCTATACTGAATACTAAATTAAATTGATAGGAGACTTGGTGAAGAAGGAGCAGGCCATGAATTTGATGAAAATAGATTATGACTTGTTTAAGAGGATCTTGAAAGAGATTCCTTCTAATATCTTCTTTAAGGATACCGAGTGTCGCTATGTTTTTTCGACGCATTATTGGCGTCATCTTCAGGGGGCGGAAGATCCTTCTTGGGATATTGCTGGCAAAACGGATTTGGAAATTCGCAAGGATAAAGAGAATGCAAAACTTGCGATGGAGCAGGACCGCGAGATTATCCGCACGGGCAAGGGGGTAAGTTACGTTATCGAAATTAATCAAGATGGCGTGACAGAGTACCTTGAATTGATTAAGAATCCTGTGCGTGATGATGGCGGGAATATTATTGGCATTGTTGGGCTTATCAATGATGTGACTGAAAAAGTTTTGCTCGAAAAAAAGCTTGAAAAGTACGCTCATACTGATATGTTGACGGGACTGTACAATAGGCATTATTTGGATGAATGGATTAACAATTTCATGAAACCGAATATGTATCCTTTGTGCGTGATTTCTGCAGATTGTGATGGATTGAAGGCCATCAATGATACATACGGCCATACGATTGGCGATGAATTGATTAGGCTTACGGCTTCGCTTTTCCGCGTGGGACTCCCTGAAAAGGCCGTGATGTTCCGTATGGGCGGGGACGAGTTCTTTGCCATTATCCCGAATACGACGCAAGAAGAGTGCAAAAAATATATTGATAATATGAACGATGTTTCGCGTACAATGCTTCTTAAAGGTAGGCCAGTTAATGTCTCGTTTGGTTACTGCGAAGTTCAATCCGCTTCGATGAGCTTGATGCAGGCGATGGATATTTCTGATAAGCGAATGTACATGGAAAAAAATACAAAGTCTGCTGAACGTAATGTGTAATTGTTAGGCTTAGGACGGTTAGTTTTATGATTAGAGAACTTAAAGCTGTTTTGTTTGGTAATGGCACTATGGGTGAACGCCACCGTATTTTTTTTGAAAAAGCTGGCGTTCGTTTTTTGAAGGTTTTTGATTTAGAAGATTTAGACAGCGATGGAAAAATTAAATCGTCCTTGGTTGATGAATATATTTCTAGCGAAAAGGTTGACTTTGCGGTTATCGCTTCTCCTGCGACGACTCATTACCCGTACGCAAAACTCTGTTTAGAACGCAAAGTTTCTGTGTTTGTGGAAAAACCATTAGCAACGTCCGGTGCGTGTGCTCAAGAATTGGTTGATTTGGCTACTCGTAATAATATTGTTCTTTTTGTGGCACAATCTGAATGCTTTAATCCCGTGTTCTTGAATTTCCGTAAGCATTTAAAAGCTGAATTCAAATCGCTGAATTTGGGCGATCGTGGTGCTGTGGATTCTGTGGAAACTCCTATGCGTCTAGAATTTCGCCGTGAACACAAGTATTCTGCGCGTTGTCGCGATGTGAATGTGGCGCTAGATTTGATGGTTCATGATTTAAGCCTTTGCCTTTCGATGTTCCACTTTGAAAATCTAAAGGTCTCAAAGTTTACGCTTTATAAAAATGAAGACCGCGCGCAAATGCAAATTGATGTTGTTAAGGGAACACTTGCTGGAACCGAGCTGAACTTTATTGTTGATAGAAATAGCGAAGTTGATGTGCGGACGGTGTCTGTAAAATTGGCTCGCGGAGTAGGCAAGCCTGCCTTTGATTATTCTGTAAGTCTTGCACCTCATAGCGAAAATGGTGAAGTTATTCACGTCTCGGAATCGCTTGAAAATGAACACAAGTTTTTCTTGAAGCTAATGGCTGGCGCTTGTTCTGAATGGGGGAAGCGCGCCGCGCAAAGCGCCGCCGATGCCGTGAAACTCGCGACATTACCACAACTTTGACTGGATCCTTCAAGGCATTGCCTTTCAGGATGACGTTTTAAATGCAAAAAAAATCCCGCGATTTCTCGCGGGACTCTTAACTTAACAGAACTCGTCGCTCTCTAGTCTGACAGCGAAGCTGTGATTATTTCACTAACCACTGCCTACTTCCTACTGCCTACTAATTACAGCGTAATGCTGCACGGCTTGGCGTTCCAGATTTCTTCAGCGTACTGCTTGATGGTACGGTCAGAGCTGAACTTGCCCATGCGAGCGACGTTGAGGATTGCCATTTCTGCCCAGTGCTTCTTGTCCTGGTATGCTTCGGCAACCTTCTTCTGCATGTCAACATAGCTGCGGAAGTCAGCGCAGAGCATGTATGGGTCATGCGAGAGGAGCTTTTCGGCGATGTGCTTGAATGTTTCCGGATGATCCGGGCTAAAGAAGCCAGAAGCGATGAGGTCAATCACGCGGCGGAGATCGTCGTCATGTTCGTAGAAGTCGCGCGGGCGGTAACCCTTGGCGAGGAGGTCCGTCACTTCTTCAACAGTGAGGCCGAAGATGAAGATGTTGTCGTCGCCAACTTCTTCCTTCATTTCCACGTTAGCACCGTCGAGCGTACCGATGGTGAGAGCTCCGTTCAAAGCGAACTTCATGTTACCTGTACCCGAAGCTTCGGTACCGGCGGTAGAAATTTGTTCGGAAAGGTCTGCTGCCGGGATGATCTTTTCGGCGAAAGACACGCGGTAGTTTTCGAGGAACACCATCTTGAGCTTGCCCTTGCATGCCGGATCTGCATCGATGATGCTTGCGACAGCGTTAGCAAGACGGATGATTTGCTTAGCCATCCAGTAACCCGGAGCGGACTTACCACCGATCATGATGGTACGCGGCATGATTTCCTTGCCGTCCTTCACTTGAATGTAGAGGTGGATGGCGTGGAGGATGTTCAAGAGCTGGCGCTTGTATTCGTGAATGCGCTTGACCTGCACGTCGAAGAACGTGTTCGTGTCGACATCGACATTCTGCGTGGCCTTCAGGTACTTGGCGAGGCGTTCCTTGTTCTGCTTCTTGACTTCCATGAATTTCTTCTGGAAATCGGCGTCCTTGGCGAACTTTTCGAGCTTCTTCAAATCGTCCAAATCCTTGACCCAGGATTCGCCAATCTTAGAAGTGATGAGTTCGGACATAGCCGGGTTAGCCTTGCGGACCCAGCGACGCGGCGTCACGCCGTTCGTCTTGTTGTTGAACTTTTCAGGCCACAGTTCGTAGAAGTCCTTGAAGAGCGTCGTCTTGAGGAGGTCGGAGTGGAGAGCTGCCACGCCGTTCACAGCAAATGAACCCACGATGGAGAGGTATGCCATGCGGACCATCTTGCAACCGCCTTCTTCGATAAGGCTCATGCGGGCGAGACGAGCGTTGTCGCCAGGCCACTTCATGGAAACCATGCGGAGGAAGCGAGCGTTGATTTCGTAAATGATCTGGAGGTGACGCGGCAAGAGCTTTTCGAACAAGCTGACCGGCCACTTTTCAAGAGCTTCCGGCATGAGCGTGTGGTTCGTATAAGCGAACGTCTTGGTGACGATATCCCATGCTTCGTCCCATTCGAGGTTTTCGATGTCGAGGAGGATACGCATCATTTCGGCAATGGAGATAGCCGGGTGCGTGTCGTTCAACTGGATGGCGACCTTTTCCGGGAAGAGCTTCCAGTCGTTGTTGTGGAGCTTCTTGAAGCGCTTGATGATATCCTGCAAAGAAGCGGAGCAGAGGAAATACTGCTGCTTGAGGCGGAGTTCCTTACCGTTCATCGAAGCGTCGTTCGGGTACAAGACCTTCGAAATCGTTTCGGAAAGTTCCATGTCCTGCACGGCGGCGATGTAGTCGCCGTTGTTGAAATAGCTGAGGCCGAAATCGTCGGCGGACTTAGCACTCCAGAGGCGGAGGTTGTTCACCGTATTGTTCTTGTAACCCGGAATCGGCGTGTCGTAGGGGAGGGCGAGCACGTAGTCCTTCGTTTCCCAACGATTGCGGAGTCTGCCCGTTTCGTCCATCCAGCTCACGACGTAGCCGTAGAACGGAACCTTGATGGCGTTAGCCGGGCGAGCGATTTCCCACGGGTTCGGGAGACGCAGCCAGTTGTCCGGCTGTTCTTCTTGTTCGCCGTTCACAATCTTCTGGCTGAACATACCGTATTCGTAGCGGATGCCCATGCCGGTCGCCGGGAGTTCGAGCGTTGCCATGGAGTCGAGGAAGCAAGCTGCCAAGCGGCCAAGACCGCCGTTGCCAAGACCCGCATCGACTTCCTGTTCGCGGAGTTCTTCGAGCGTCATGCCGATTTCATCAAGAGCTTCGGTGACAGCACTTTCGACATCGAGGTTCAAGACGGAGTTACCGAGGGTGCGGCCAATCAAAAATTCGAGAGACAAGTAATAGACGCGCTTGACGTCTTTTTCGTAGTAAGTGTTCTGCGTCTTGATCCAGCGGTCAACAAGACGGTCACGCACGGCGTATGCCACGGCGAGGAACTTTTCGTGATCCGTTACCGTGTATTTGCTACGGGCGAGCGTGTGGTGGATGTGGTCGGTAAATGCCTTGCGGAAAGCTTCTGCGTCGGTACCGAGCACGGTGATGTCACTTGTTTTTTTGGTTGTTTTTGCCATAAATAGGACCTATCCTGGTTTTAAAATTATACCCACTAAAGTTTAGAAATTTTTACGCGGTTTGGAAGGGGAAATGATAATTTTAGGCAAAAAGTAGGATTGCTTATCTCTGGTAATAAGTGCTGTATAGGAAACCTGAAAAATCGTGCAGGCGTTTGCGGAGTGAATAGGGCTTGAGGACTTCGGCAGAATCTGCGTACGAAAGCACCCAGCGGTACAGTAGTTCGTTTGCCTCGACCTTCATCGTGACGCGTAACTGGCCGTTTTTCAGTTCCTCGACTTTCATCGAGCGGTGGAACGGCTTCTCGTCGAGGTAGAATCTAGCGCTTGGAGCGAAAATAATTTCTACATCTTCGGCTTTCGGGTCTTGCGTGCCTAAAATGGCGGAGCCGAGCTGGACTCGCTTGCGGAACATCTCGATAGCTTTAGGATTCTCTTGGAAAGTCTCTTGGGTCAGCTCGACGCTCTTGATGCGGCGGAACTTGAGAACGTACGTCTTGCCCGGATTGCTTTGCGACTCGCAGCCAATGTAAATCTCGTTTTGGTAAATGATGACCATCAGCGGAATGCGCACTTTCTTTTCCATTCTTTCTGGAGTGGCGTAATCCACTAGAATTTTACGGTGGTCGTGGATAGCCCGCAAAATAGTCTTGAGTTTGTCGTTCGTGTCTTCCTCGAAATTTGGCGGAGTCCCCATAAAGAGAATCTTGGTGTTCAGGGAATCGGAAACTTGTTTGAGAGCCTTGCGCTCGCTATCTGGCAAAGCATTATTGATTTTTTCGAGCAACGTAGAAATCAGTTCGCTTGTCGCAGGGTAGATGTTGGCGATACGCTGCAAGAATACAAAATGCAACATCGTGTTTTCAAATTCCGGAAACAGCAGGCGGTCTGCCGTCTTGATGGCGGACTGGTAAACAAATGAACGCCCTTTGCCGTGCGTCTGGATGTACGCCCCGTTGTTCATGGACACGAGAAAACTCATGTCTCGCTGCACATTGCGGCGTTCGCCCTTTGGAATCTGCAACACCTCCATCAAATCGCGGATGGAATAGCTTTTGTCTGGATTCGAAATCAAGTGCGCAAAAAGTTGAACCGTGCGTTCCCCGCGAGTAATCTCTGGCATAATAAACCTCTAAATTTTGTTTGACAGCTTCTTCGCGGTGGGCGCTGAATTACATCTTTCAACATTCCCTGTTTCAAAGAAACCCTTGGATGCATGGGCTACGCAAAACTAAACTCTATTCCATTTCACAGAATCTTTAAACTTATCCATAAGCGAAGGAGTTTCTGCCAGAATGGAATACTTAAAGCCAAGGTTTTCTGCCTTTATATCGAGCATCTGCCTAATTTCAGTTTCGTTATCGCCACATTCCATATAACGCACTACGGCTTGTCGAAACACATTCATTTGCTGAACGAATGTTTTGTAAAAGCGGTCTTCACGAGTCGTGCGTAAACCAGGTTTAGTACCATTATACAAACGAGTAAGCAGTTCTGCAGTTTTTTCAAGAACGCAATCCGCTAGTCGGGCCTTAAAAACAACCTTTTTCGCACAAAAATCAATTTTTTGCACAATATCACACTCCACATTCGTTGTTGTAGGATTGCATATATCATCAAAACTATCTGATTTCTTTTGGTTGCAATAAGCACATGCAACAAATAAATTTTCCCAACAATTCATTTTTTCAGGATAATTGTCGCGACATTGCAAGTGTTCTATCTGGAAATCGGTATCCCTTTGTCGTTCACAAAGGTAACACTTGTCATCTTGGTCTGCGAGAATTGCAGCTTGTACAGAATCAGCTCCATAACCTTTTCTCGCTAAACCAGCTGGTGCGACCAACGACTTTCGAATCCGGATCATTTCTTCCCCTTTTCCAAGTACTTACATTTCTGTTCCAATATCCGTCCCTTAATCGCAGGAGCAGCAGCTTCGCTAACGGATTCAAGGTCCTTGAAAAGTTCTTGCAGTTCAATTGATTCTGAACTTTCCAAATAATCTTTCGCGACGAGAGTTTCTAGTCGTGAAATGCGAGCTGATAAATCACCCGACTCCATTTCAACACCGAAATACCCTTCGGCTAAAGCACCATACGAATATTCCGTAAGATTAGTCAATTCTTCTCGGTGTTCCAAATCATACGCTACAGCGTTTGACAGAGAACTCAGAATAAACGGTGAATGTGTGGCGACAACAAACTGCACATTTGGGAACAGCTTGGTCAAAATCGGCATGATTTGACGCTGGAGTGCCAGATGCAAGTGCGTCTCAGGTTCGTCAATCAACACAATACCCGGCTTATCGTAAGCGCGAACCAAGGAACCCGGCTTTTGCATACGAAGAATCAAATCGGCAACAATATCTAAGGCAGCTGCATAACCTGCAGAAAGTTGCGTAAACTTGAAACGCTTGCCCAAGGAATTAATGTAGAATGAATAATCTGTATAATCAAACTCAAGTTTTAAGGCTGGATCACTAAACAAACTACGAAGAACATCTTCAAAACTTTCAAACCATTTATTGATGTTTTCTGCATCCTCGATTTTACCTTCGTTGCGAGCGAGAGCTGCCTGAACCTTGTTATCAGCAAGGAATTTCAGAAATTGCCCCACCTTATGATGATTCAAATCATTGGGCCTATTTAAATCAGGTTTCTCAATAGATCGAACTTCGATAAAGTTTGGATTGCGAAAGGTTTGATAAAAAGCAACGATAAAATTATTTTTATAGTAAGCATCTGTCATTGCCTTAACATCGTTGAAATCTATTTGAATATTTTTTTGATTGTGGTGTGCTGTATAATTGTATAATGGACGGTCTCTGCATACCAAAAACAAGTCTTCAGCAATAGCCTTTATCAGTTGAGTTTTGCCCGAACCGTTCTGCCCGGTTATCAGCAAATGCCTTGGCTCATCGCCCAAATTAATTGAAAAATCCTTCAAATGGAGGACTTGGTTCACCTTGATTTGCTTGATGAAGAACTGCATAACGATTTAATTCCTATTTAATATCCAATAATAAGTTAGTAAAAGTTTTGAAATAGAATCTATGGCAAGAAAAAATACGCTTTACATCGGGGCGATTTCGATTATTTGGATGTGAATTTCAATTTGGTACAAGCCCATTAACGCCTTTATAACATTACCTTGATTCGCGAATTTATAATACTCCTACTAACAAGAAATCCTTGTGAGTTGCCTCTCTTGGCTGTTCCATATCCACGGAAATATCTGTTTTTCGATCAATAGGGTAGATTGTGCAATCAGATGCTAAACGGATTCTTCTTATTTCAAGAGCCATAACTCCTCCGTCATTTAGATTTATTTAGAGTTATAGTCAACATTGGTTTCTTCTCCTTCCCCTGCTGACATGCAAAAACAGCAGGGTTTTACATTTTGTCATTGCGAGCGAAAAATTTCAAAAATAATCTAAATATGACATTATTTGTCGCAGTAAAATAGTATTTTTAGTGAATAACAATATTTCGTGAAAAATCGTCATGGCGGACTCCTGTGCTGAGCTAAGTCGAAGCATGATCCGCC
>JAEEGJ010017227.1_pt1 | contig 16389 bp, 13 predicted proteins | sample 8958761 | NCBI WGS metagenome assembly JAEEGJ01 (sample SAMN16246546, study PRJNA631951) | gut metagenome | biome: gut microbiome; feature: rumen; material: RS-attached | host: Bos | place: Iran: Karaj | collected 2018-10
AGGGCTTCAACACCACGGCTGAATTCAGAATGTTCCATGAAACGGCAGTGGCCAATTTCTTCGAGTTGGCGACGCATAGGGATTGAGTTGAAATAATTCATTTTTTTGAACCTCTGTTAAATAAAATTGTTCCGAGGTAGAATATAGTAAAGTAGGAAGTAGGAAGTAGGAAGTAGACAGGAAAAAGTTGAAAGAAGTTAGGCTCGTCATTAGACGAAAGACGAAAGAAGTGGTCAGTAAACAGTGGTTAGTGGTTAGGAATTGCACAAGAAAAGCGTAAAAACTTGTTGTGAACACTTAAGATGTCATTCTGGAGCCCTGTCAAGGGCGATAGAATCCACCCTGCGTCATTGCGCAGAGCACATGACCGCATCGGCTCGGCAATAGAACCCGCTAGCGGTTCTGCTGCACTCGCCTCGCACGTCATTGCGAGCGAAACGAAGCAATCTATACACACTTATTGAAGGGGGAAGCCTCCCCCTCGCTCTCCTTCGGCAGAAAAGAAAGAGGAAAGATCCCTGAGCCTGCCGAAGGGCCGCTACCCCTACTCCTAGGGGCTCCGCCCCTAACACCCCGGATTCATTGGCAAAAGGCCTCACATGCGATTCTGCCACTCTCAACGCACTCGTCATTCCTCTTCGAGGCTTGACTATGCGGTTTTCCTATGCGAGAGCAAGCTCTCGCGCAGTCAAACCTTTTACGTCATTGCGAGGAACGAAGTGACGAAGCAATCTATGCATACACTTTGAAAGCCCGCCCTTTCAAAAATAAGTATATTCCCTAAGTCATCTCAACAAGGAAAAATGATGGGCAACCCGTTTTCTTTCATAAAAAATATCTTCGGCAGCAACACCAAAAAACAAGCAGTTGATTTAAAAGCCGCACAGACAACAAACCACGACAGCCCAGTCTATAGTACAGATTACATTTGCGACGTGATGAAGAACCTCATCAATCAATTAAAAGAAAGAAACATTCCCATAACAGAATGCAGGATGAGCGACTATCATTTCCATGAATACTACATTCGAGTGAATGCAAATCCAGAAATCATAAAAACGCTACATTTCGAAGGTGCAAAGATTGTCAATAATTCAATTGTATGCGATTGCCACTGGAGTATAATGAAATTCAAAGAAGAATGTCAGATAATTAATTTATAAAAAAATTAAAAGCAAAAAAAACGACTTATACTCTATTTATCAATAGTGCGCAAGGTATTTTTCATAAAAATCTTCAATAGTGCGCAGAGTTCTCTCCACCATCCAAGTTTATTCACTTTGAAGTGGATTTTGCGGACGGCTCCGGAGTTTTGTCCTTTACGCAACGGACAGAGAACCCGTCGTCCTTGTTCTTGAAGCTCAGGGTCGCACTGACGCTGCCGTAGTCCAAGTACATGCGGTACGCGTAGCTGCTATTGAGTTCCGTAGAACTCCAGAAATATGCGTAGTCGCCCTCATTGTAGTAGTCCTCATCGCCGTTTCTGCCGCCAGCAGGCAACGCGGAAAAGCCAAAAGCATCTGTACCATTACCGCGGTTATACCAGCCTGTCTGCGACTTGAGAACCTTGCCCGCAGTCGATTCATCTCCCACCGCAGTGAACAGGGAGTTCCATTCCGCACGACTGGGCAAATGCCAGCCCGTGGGGCAAACGCCTTGAACCAAGGTCGCTGAGCGTGTCGAAGCGACTCCACACTCCTTTCCGTAGCCGCAGTCCTGCGGATTGTCCGCATCGTTTGCCAACTTCACCGAGTCTATTGCTGCAGCCCACGTATAATAACGGCCTGCCACATCGCAGTTCTTGGGTTCATTATCGTAGCACCAAGACCAGTCATATTTATCTTCACCTGAACCGCCCTGACCAGGGTCAAAATTCAGGTTTTCAGCCATCCACACTTGGTCGCCAATCTTGACCGTCCTGTAAACCTTGCCATCGCGTTCATCGGTCATGGTGCCGTAGTCAATATCAGGATTGAAACGGCATTCCTTCGGCACATTCCAGCTCCAGCCCGTTTCGCCTTCTAAAAGCACCGAACAATTTACCTTGTCCTCACTACTGCTAGAAGACACATCGCCTTCACTGCTGCTGGAATTCGACATAATTTCGCTAGAACTCGACTGCACATCAGCAGAACTGCTGCTGGACACAGACTGCTTTTCCGAGCTACTCGAAGATAATTTGTCACCCTGGAGGCTCGAAGAGCTGATAGTGTCCACTGAGCTGCTACTGGATTTTGCCGAACTGCTGCTAGACTTAGCATTTGAACTCGATGAACTGTTCACGACAGAAGAAGAACTACTAGACTTCACCGAATTCGATGACACCTTAGTTTCTTTCTCATCTTTCGATGAAGATGACTTCGCCTTTTCACTGCTAGAAGAATTCTTCTGAATGCTAGAACTCGAAGATTTCACCGAACTGCTACTGGATTCTTCGCTTACAGGCTCGTCATTCGGCCCAGAGGAAGACGAGGAATCGTCCCCGCAAGCAACCATACAAGCGATTGCAGCAACAAGAATGGAACCTATCGCCATGCGGCTCCAAGATAATTTCACAACAAACTTTTTCATAAAACCATCTAAATTAAATAGCCTTATTCGTTCTTGAGGCAACGAACTGAAAAACCGTAACTTTTTTGGCTAAGATCCAGGTCCGCACGGTCGAAATGATTATTCAATTCCATGCTGTACGCGTCATCACGGTTGGACGTCGTAGAACTCCAAAAGAACGCATGGGCGCCATCATAGTAGAAGTCTCCTTTGGGTCCCCTGTCGCCGGCAGGCAATGCACTAAACCCGTAAATATCCGATCCGTTACCTTTATTCTCCCAACCGGACTGAGACTTGAGAATCTTGCCTGCATAAGAAGCATCTCCTACCGCCGAAAACAAGCCTTTCCATTCCCTATAACTCGGCAAGTGCCAGCCTGACGGGCAAATTCCATATACCGTATCAGGCAACAACTTGCAGTTTCCACCATAACCACAATTAATAGACTTTTCCTTATAAAGTGTTGCAGAATCGATTGCAGCAGCCCAAGTGTACAGGCGGCCTGTGACATCGCAGGTGGAACTATCCTTATTATCTGATTTACCAAAGCACCAGCTATTGCCTCTCACACTCCCGTCCATTGCATCATAGTAATTCAGATTCTCGGCCATCCAGGTCTGGTCACCAATCTTTACAGTCTTGTAAACTTTGCCATCACGAGAGTCTATTATTGTATCGTACTCTATTTCTGGGTTAAAGCGAGTCTCCTTAGAAACGTCCCAGCTCCAGTCAGCAGGATTGGCTACACTGCTAGATGACACTTCAACAGGTTCGGGGATCTTGCTACTGCTAGAACTTACCACAATTTTGCTTGAACTAGACGGCACATCTACAGAGCTACTACTAGACTTAGTGTTTGAACTTGATGAACTTTTCACAACAGAAGAAGACGAAGATTTGACAACTCCACTACCATCCTTTACACAACGGACGGAGAACGCGTATTTCTTATTTTCAACGTTCAGGCTTGCAGCATCTTCATAGTAGTTCAAACTTATGTAGTAGGCTTCATCTATGTTGGTTCCTGTAGAAGTCCAAAAGTAGGCGAAGTAACCGTCGAGGAAGAAGGAGTCTCCGTTTTCCCTGTCGCCAGCAGGCAATGCAGAAAAGCCGAAAGCATCTGTACCATTGCCATTATTATTCCAGCCCGTCTGCGACTTGAGAATTTTGCCAGCAATTGATTGACCACCCACCGCCTTAAACAAGTCGTCCCATTCATACTTGCTCGGTTCATGCCAGCCACTGGGGCAGTCGACCGCACCCCAGGAGTAAAGACGACCAGCCACATCGCAGGTAGTACTATCCTCATTGTCTGATTTGCCATAGCACCAACTTCTCTCCTTTTCATACCAGCGCATTGCCGTTGCGTCATAATAATTCAAATTCTCCGCCATCCATACACCAGAATATCCACTTCCCTCCGGCGCAATCGTCACGGTCTTGTAGGTCTTGCCATCACGCTCGTCCGTCATGGTGCCGTAGGTAATTTCGGAGTTCAGGTGAGTCTCTTTGGGCACATCCCAACTCCAGCCATCAGAAATAACCAAACTGCTAGAAGCCCTCCCGCTTTCACTGCTGCTGGATTTGGAGTCACTGGAGCCATCGCGACTATCGCCACTCATGACGTCTTTGGAAGAACTGCCGGACTTGACCTTCGAACTGCTGGATTCATCGCAGTCATCGCAAACGGATGAAGAGGCTCCGTCGTCCTGCGGGGCGGAACTGCCATTATCCCCGCATGCGGCAAATACGATTGACAGAATAAGAATGAATCCTATCGCCCTGCGGCTCCAGGAGGACTGCGCAATAAACTTTTTCATAAAACATTCCAACTTAAATTTATCCGCAACAAATATAGTTTATTTTCACCCAAAAACGACAAAAGGCGGCCTTGAGACCGCCCAATGTTATTTCCAATGCATAGTCAGTTTACGTTTGCACTGGGCGCAATCCGTCAAATAAGAATCTATTAGCGTTTGGTAGGGAACGCCAACTTCTTTCGCCATATTCTTGAAGTATTCGATGGTGCTCGAATTCAATCGGATTGTAATCTGCTTCTTTAATACAGCTGCATAAGGATTTTTCACCGCCTTCATGCTTGCGAAATCATATTCCTTTTTCATAATCCGCCTCTCACATAATAACCCACTCAAATTCTATTTCCATGCAGAACCTCGTGGTGTAATTATAATATAATTACATTTGCTAGAAAAAACAACTTATACACGCTTCAGCGAAACTTTTGGACTAATATTTTTGCATAAAAAAATTTTATCAACATAAAAATCTATATTCAAGCTATGAATTACGCCAAGCTACGAGAAGAACAGTTGAAGTCCGCCGTGCGCGAGGACTTTTTTGCCAACTACAAATACACCCAACTGGGGAACATTGACTTCGTGATAGCGAAGCACAACACGCTTGGCGAGAGTACCGATCTTTTCGAAGACGATATCGGCGACTTGAAAAGCATCTTGTGGGCAGAAGCTAAACAAGGAACTTCTCACGATATTTACGAATCCTTTGTGCAGTTGCTTTTGACCATTGGCAAAGAGCGCACCTTTGAGCACAATCTGCCCCCCAAGTACATCGGAGCTTTCGATGCAGAAAAATTTGCATTCATCGAATACCACGGCATTCAAGAAATTTTCTACCAGAATGATTTCAACTGGAACGTAACTCCGAGTAACCACGACACCAAGGAATTCCACCAGCTCCACGACTTGTGCAAAAAACAACTTGAAGAAAATTCAATTCTCTTTTACTTCAAGAGTGCAACGCCGGAGCTTCAACAATTTATTCGCCTAAATTTCAAGACTGCAAAAGATGTTTCCGAAAAAATCTCGGTCACTAAGAACAACTTCACATTTGTGTTCCAGAAATGGGAAGCGACCGTCAAGCCTTCCATCAACGTGGATTGGGCGAAAGTCAACAAGAACGGCATTATTTCTGCGGACTTTTTCTTGGCTGATTTGCTTTCTGATGGGGACAAGTCCATCAAGGACAACCTTTTCGTTGTTCTGAAACGGACCAAATATGAATTAGCGAAAAAGCTTGATGAGAACGGTTTCCTTTCTTATTCTACCGTAGAGTTTAAGGACAAACAAAAAGCGTACAAGGAATTTTGGAGTATCTACAAGAGACCTCCGCAAGAAGAATACTGGGATTACATCATCGGTCGCCGCGACTTGCTTGTGCCGCAAGACATTCGCGAACGCAAGGGCAGTTTCTTTACACCGCAAATATGGGTGGAAAAATCTCAGCAATATTTGGCCGATGTATTGGGCGAAACTTGGCAAGATGAATATTACATTTGGGATTGTTGCGCCGGAACGGGCAACCTCGAAAACGGTCTTACCAACTACGACAACGTTTGGGTATCAACTCTCGACAAGCAAGACATCGACGTGATGAAGGAACGTGTGAATAACGGCTGGCCCATGCCAGAGAACCACATTTTCCAATTTGACTTTTTGAACGACGATTTCAGCAAGTGCCCTGAAGAATTACAACAAATTATCAATGACCCAGAAAAACGAAAGAAGCTGGTCATTTATATCAACCCGCCGTATGCAGAAGCAAGTAACAAAAGAACCTCTAGCGGAACAGGCTCAAATAGACAAGGCTTGTCAGAAACAAAAACCCGTGACAAATACTTGAATTTGGTTGGACGGAGTATTAATGAACTTTTCGCTCAGTTCTTGATAAGAATTTATCAAGAACTACAATGTTGCAAATTGGGACAATTTGCAACATTGAAAGCGCTATGCGCTCCCAATTTTGCAAAGTACAGGGAAATATTCCAAGCGAAGCTTGAAAAATCTTTTGTCGTTCCTGCAAGTACATTTGACAATGTGACAGGGAAATTCCCAATCGGTTTCTTTGTATGGGATACAGCCCAAAAGGAATCTTTTGTTGAAACGATTTCTGATGTGTATGATAGTGAAGGAAATTTTAAGGGAACAAAAAAGATTTCCGCCGTTTCAGATAAACAAATCATCAACAAATGGTTGCATAATCATTTTGATAGCGAAGGAGATGTTATCGGATGGTTGCGTTTTGTGCCGAACGATTTCCAGAATAATAGCGGCGTCTATATTACATTAAAGCCCAATGAAAGCGATGTTAGAGAGTCCAGAGTCACTGCAATAACGAAAAATAATTTCCTGACTATTTCAATTTATCTCGCAGTCCGTCATTCCATCGAAGCCACTTGGCTCAATGACCGCGATCAATTCCTTTATCCAAACGACGGATGGCAAGACGATAAAACATTCCAACTCGATTGCCTTATCTATACGCTTTTCCACGGACAAAACCGAATTTCGACAAGCACCCAAACCACTAACCATTGGATTCCCTTTACCCGCGAAGAAGTTGGCTGCAAAAGCACATTTAAAAGCAACTTTATGAACAAATTCATAAAGTCGTTTCTGGATTCTTCGACTTCGGCACTTCGTGCCTCCGCTCAGAATGACACAACCGAATCATCAAGCAACGTCAACTTAATGTCTCCGGCGGCAAAGGCTGTCTATGATGCCGGTCTTGAACTTTGGCGTTACTACCATGCGCAAAAGGGAGTTCTCCCCGATGCAAGTTTCTATGACATCCGCAAGCATTTCCAGGGAGTCGATAGCAAAGGTCACATGAAAACCGATTCCGAAGACTCAACCTACATGGACTTGATTGCAACACTCCGCACACGCCAAAAAGCCCTCGCCAAGCAAATCGAAGCCAAAGTCTATCAATACGGTTTCTTGAAGTAGCTTTCGAATTGCGAGGTGTTCAAAATCCAATAGTCATGTAATTTATTATATTTATGTTATTTAGAGTAATACAACTTCTCAAAACCTTTATTTGGAGGATACATGAACATTCTAAAAAAATTCACCATAGCAGGATTCATTCTAGCAGCACTAGCATTTTACGCCTGCGGCAACGACAGCGATTCTAGCGTAAGCAGTGCACCCGAAACACTGTCTTCTGCAAGCAGCGACATCACAGGCAGCAGCAATGAAAGTAGCAGCGCAACGGAATCATCTTCATCGGCAGTCTCTTACACCAAACAGGCCTGGGAATTCATGAACCCCAACATCGACTACATCGAATTTACCGACGAAAGAGATGGTCAGGTCTATAGGTCAGTCGTCATCGGCAAACAAACCTGGATGGCACAAAATCTAAATTACAACCAGTACGCTAAATACGGATCCAACAACTGTCCTAAAATAAGTTCACCAGACTCCTGCGGAAAATACGGCATTTTTTATAACTTTAGCGACATAAAAAAAGTTTGCCCCAACGGATGGCATCTGCCAAGTTCAGATGAATGGAAAGTTCTCATTACTTTTGTAGGAGGCAGTACAGAGGCCTCAAAAAAACTCAGAACAACAACCGGTTGGACAATAAAAAATTACGTCGAAGATGGTGGAAACGGAACTGATGAATTCGGTTTTTCGGCATATCCTTCAGGTTTTAAGTTACATATCAGCAACGCCAATTTCGGTGAAGAAGCCGCTTTCTGGACAAGTACGATAGGTGGTGTCGGACCCTTGATTGCAGAATCAAAATACAGTTATTTTAGCACAGAGCAAATCACCACCCAGAGCCAAGACAGTTTTGCTATCCGCTGCATAAAAGATTCTGTAGAAACAGTATCAAGCGTAAAATAGTCCCATTCAGTAAACAAATTCTAAATAGCCTAGAAGCGGATTATCTCAACGTTTTTACCAGTTACGGAGGAGTAATTTTAAGTGCGACTTCGCGTCTAAGCCTTTTTCGTCTTAGTGACATGTTTAATGTTTTTCACAAAGATTTAGAGCAAAAAATCGTGATTTTTTAGCGAAATCTCATTAAAAATCATAGTTTTAGAGCAAAAATCACGATTTCTTAGCGAAATCTCATAAAAAAGCAGGGTTTTAGAGCAAAAATCTAAAGTCAACCCAAATGTCAAAGTTTGCCCGCCCCGCTAAAAACGTCCCCACCTTAATCCTTTACGCAACGAATCGACAACCCATTATTTTTGTAGTACCGATCGCTCAAAGCAGCCTCTTCGAGGTCGTAATCCAAGTGCACATACATAGAATTGTGATGATGGTCCTCGGTAGAGCTCCAGAAAAGAGCCAATTTGCCATCGTTGAGGAATTTTCCATCGTTGCTCCAGAAACCAACAGGCAAGGCAGCAAATCCGAAGCCATCCGTACCGTTGCCATTGTCAAGCCAACCCGTCTGCGACTTGAGAACCTTACCAGCAGTTGATTCTCCACCCACAGCCAAAAACAACACATTCCACTCGTCTAGGCTTGGTAAATGCCAACCATTGGGACAGATCCCCTGCACAGGCTTTGTCGGCGAACATTTCCCATAATAACCACAACCAGTCTTTACAGAATCCATTGCAGCCGCCCAAGTGTAGAGACGTCCAGCCACATCGCAGTTTACCGACTTGGTATTGCAGCTCCAAGACCAATCGTATTTTGCTTCACCCGAACCGCCCTTTCCCGGATCATAGTTCAAATTCTCCGCCATCCAAGTCTGCTCGCCAATGGTCACAGTCTTATAGGTTTTATTGTCGCGAGAATCCGTCATGGCATCGTAAGTAATATTCGGGTTTAAGTAATCGTCATTCGGATTAACGGATTTTCCATCCTCACCACACGCAGCAAAAAACATCCCCACCAGAAATGAGATTGCCACACTTTTCAAGCCAGCAACAATGTTATGATCCATAAAAATCTCCAAATAGAAATTTTTCCTAACAAACGTAATTTATTTTGGCATCATTAAATTACAAATAACAAAACAAAAAAGCAATAAAAGAATCAAGTTCTAGAACAAATCGTCCAAGGAGACTGTAGATACAAACACGCCTGAACAAGCATTATAAGCAAGCTTCTACACCTGCTATTTGCAGGGCCTGCTTAAAATTGCCTTTTTCACGTCAAAAAAGCCATTTTTATCCAAAAACACGCTTATAATCCGCTACGAAACGACTTTTTTCTTGTTCGCAGCGGATTATCTCAACGTTTTTACCAGTTACAGAGGAGTTTTTTTAATCCCTCAAGCAACGGACGGAATAGGCATATTCCTTGTCGCCAAAGAAACCTGCATTTTCCCGTTTAGAGCTCAAGTAAACCATATACGCATCACGATTCTCGGAATCCTTCGCTTCCGTAGATCCCCAAAAGTTCGCTACACCGCCCTCTTCGCTATATCTAATCCTGCGATCAGTGAATTTGCGTCCGTTACTTTCGCGTCCGTTAATGTATTCAATCCGCCTTTTGCCAGCGGGCAATGCCGAAAATCCAAAAGAATCCAAGCCCTCGTCACCATTCCAGCCGCTTGCGGACTTGAGAGACGTACCAATCGAAGTTCGTTTATCAACCACGCGGAACAAGGTTTTCCATTCATCTTCACTCGGAAGATGCCAACCTTCAGGACAAGCGGAAGTTGCTACAGCCCAGGTGTAAAGACGACCATACTTGTCACAATAGCTTGCACTGTCCTTATAACAGAAACTCGAATCCGTCTTGTAGTTCAGATTCTCCGCCATCCACGTCTGCGAGCCGATTTTCACCGTCTTGTAAGTTTTGCCATCGCGAAAGTCCGTCATGTTTTTTTTGACCCATTTCCTCCTGGAATCATTTGGACTCGACCGAGCCGCAAAACCTGAAGTGGATTTAGCGGATTTCCCTGAAATTTTGCCCTTTAGGCAACGAACAGGAAACTCGTAATCATACATATGTTCTCTCAATTTTACACCGTTAAACCAATCCCCAAACTCTACGACGAACGACCGACCGCTATCAGCCTTTGTAGAACTCCAGAAATTCGCATCGCTACCTTTACCCCAGAATTCACCATTTCCGTCACCATATCCAGCCGGCAACACCGAGAACGAAACTGCATCCGTGCCGTCACCACAGGCATACCAACCAGACGAAGACTTGAGAACCTTACCGGCAATAGAATCTCCACCAACTGTAGCGAATAAAGTGTCCCATTCGGCCTTGCTAGGCAAATACCAACCTTCGGGGCATGCAGAAATTGCGGCATTCCATCTATAAATCCTCCCGTACTTGGTGCAGTTGGCAGCATCATCGTGATTGCAATAGCTATCGTCCATCTCATAGTTAAGGTTTTGAGCCATCCATGTCTGCGAGCCAATTTGGACAGTCTTGTATGTTTGACCATCGCGGGTATCCTTCATAGAACCTGCGGTCACTTCGACGGGTTCGACAGGCTTCTCGACCTTGCGAACATTTTCATCCTTTACACAACGGACGGAATTTGCAGTACAAGCATCTCCATAAGCAGTACCACCGCCACCAACACCGAAACCATCGTAATGAAAGGAAACAAGTTCTGCGGAACTGCATCCACTTATCGAAGAAGTCCAGAAATTCGTTTGCCATCCCTCACTATAGTAAGGCATTTCTTTTATATCAGTCCTACAGCCAACTGGAAACACAGAGAACGAGAATGCATCCGAGCCGTTGCCAGAAACAAGCCAATTATCCAAGGATCTGAGAGGTCTAGCAAATATTATAGCATCCAAAATCTTTCCAAGAAGATTATATTGCTTTGAAAAAAGAGGCTCCTTGTTTTTCTCCCACCCCGATGTGGACTTGAGTACCTTGCCCGCAGCAGCTCCCCCACTGCGGGCAGCAGCAATCAATGAATCCCATTCAGCCTTGCTAGGCAGGTGCCAACCGCTAGGGCAAACGCCCTGAACATTTCCCGGCGGTAAATGACACGCCTTGCCCTTTCCACATTCACTTTCCGGCTTGTCAACCGCATTCGCCAACGTATAAAACCTTCCATACTTGGCACACTTGCTTGTGTCGTCATTATAACAGAAGCTTGAATCCGTTTTGTAGTTCAGGTTCTGGGCAATCCAAGTCTGCGAACCGATTTTCACAGTCTTGTAAGTCTGACCATCGCGAGAATCCGTCATGGTGCCTAAAGTGACTTTTGGCAAGGATGCATTATCACATGCAAACAAAAATAGACCTATAAAAAAAGAGAGCAGAAATTTCATAATTGAGAAATATAAATTATCCTTTTTCTAAAACAGGATTCAACAAAAACAACTGAGCTTCATCCTAACAAACGATAACCATAGACGGCAAAATCAAGCTATTTGCAAACGGTTGGTTGCAAAATTTAGGGTTTTCTCTTTTTTCACATTTTTCGATTGTAGATTAAAAATCCAAGTTATCACTTGGATTCTTTTACGTCATAGATGTAAAGAAAATTTCTTGACATAAGGAAAGATTTTTCATATATTATGGAAGTAATAACAAAACCAAAAATTCTAAAAGCAGTAAGGCTTATGCCTCAAAAAGAGCAAATGCTCTTCGCCAAATTGGTAAGAGATTTGCACGAGAAAGGGCCAGTCTTACCCAACTGGCCGAGTTACAGAAAAATAGTGAACACAAATATGCATCATTGTCACCTATCATACCACTGGGCGGCATGTTGGATAGAAACCATTAAAGGAATCGAACTGGAGGTTACCTATGTTGGAAGCCGTGAAAATGCGCCTTACTAGCAAGGCTAAAAACGGGACTGTTTTTACATTTGAAGGAAAAAACATTCCTGATTATCTCGTCATATTCTTAAAGTCTGCTTTTCCAAATGTAGAGGAAATAAAAAGCGAAGACAATGAAGAATCCATAAACATTATGGATACCGACTGGTTCAAAGAAATGGAAGCCAGATCCACTCCAGCAGAAAGCTTAAAACTTTTGCGGACGACCTTCGGCTATACGCAACAACAGCTAGCAGACAAAGCCGGAATCACCAAGCAACAAGTATCCGCTATGGAACGGGGCAAGGAACCCATTGGTCGCAAAATGGCCCACCGCCTTGCCGATGCCCTCGGAACAAGCTATAGAAACTTGTTCTGGTAATTCTGCGACCAGCCTCTACTCCGCGAATCCCGGAGGCGGCAAATGCATGCCGGCCATTAAGAGCTTGTTTTCGCGAGCGTATTGCATAATGCGTTTGCGGCTCTCGGCAGACTTCGCTTTGTCCATGTCGTAATTGGAATTGATTTCAGGATGGTTCTTTTGCAAAGCATAGCCGTGCATCAAGTCACCGATTACGAGTAAATTAGAAATTTGAAAGGCGGTATGCCCCGGCGTATGTCCCACGGCATCCATCGCGAGTACGCCATGCGGCAAGCTGTCGCCAAACGCAAACAGGTGCAGACTATCCTTGTAAAGTGCCATGATGTTCTTTTGCAAATCGTTTTTCGGGATTTTGTTCATCCAAGCGTCATATTCAACTTTGCCGGCATAAACGGCTGCATTCTTGAAGACCTTCTCCATTTTTCCGGCAGTGCCATTTTTCACAAGACCTGCAATGTGGTCCGCATGAAAATGCGTCAAATAAACAAGTCCGATGGAATCTGGATTCACGTTCAATGCTTCAAGACGTTTCGCCAACTGTCCGCCCCAAGCACCGAGCCCAGCATCGAACAAAATAAGCTTGCCATCCACTTTCACCAAGAACGTGCTGACAGAAGCCGGAATCCCAGCAGGCATGTTCAAGCTTGCGTAAAGCGAATCGCTCGCATCGCTAAAAAGTTCGCGAGGCATCAACTTTTTGCCCTCGTTGTCCTGAATCCACGTGACCGAAGCCCCGTTCGCAAGCGTAACAGTTTTCGTCCCTGCGGGAGCCGTTGCCTCAGCAGAATGCGTCGCTACAGCGGAATTCGCACCAACCGCATTTCCAGCTGTTGTATTTGAAGCCGCAGCATTCGTCGCATTAATCGTCGCGTTACCTGTAGTTGCGTTCACGGAAGCATTTTCGACGACTTTGGTTCTCGCCGCCGCTTCGGAAGACGCATTGTTAGCAGGTGTTTTTGAATCGCCGCAACCGGCAACAATCAAGGCCAGGGCAACCGCGAATAAAGAGGGAAATGCTTTTTTCATACAGACTCCTATTTAGGGGGAATATAATAATTTATCGCCTTAGATAAACATTCTCATTTTTTCGCACAGATAAAGCGGTAAACGCAATGATTCAGTTAGCCCATCATTTATCACAGCGATATTCTTTTGAGAAAGAATGAATCCTTTCTTGGGCGAAAATCTCTTGCAAAAGACGCCATAGCTTTTCGCTTTCGTGTGTTCTTCTGCCTTGACTTCGATTGGTATTAACTCGTTTCTAACTTCAACAAGAAAATCAAGTTCAGCCTTGTTCTCTGACCGCCAGAAATACGGGTGCAGCCCCTGCTTCATAAGTTCATTCATTACATAGTTTTCCGTAAACGCACCCTTGAACGTTGCGTACAGCGGTGTTTCTTCAAGAATCGTGCTGGCGTCAATTCCAGACTTCACACGCAACAACCCGACATCACTCATATATACCTTGAAAATAGTGCCGTTAGCATTATTCGACAATGGTAATTCCGCATTCGTCACACATTCCAGCTTGTGCAAAAGTCCCGCATTAAAAAGCCATTGCAGCGCATCTTCCAAATCAGCAGCACGCTTGCCCGCCCTCACATGCGAGAACATGAACTTGTTGTTGTCCTTTGCCAGTTGCTTGGGGACGGAATCCCAGATAAGCCCAAGTTTCGGTATATCCGACGGCGGAGCATGCTTCGAAAAATCGTCCCCATAATCCAAAAGAATGTTCTTCAGAATTTGGTCCACTTTTTCAAAATCATTTTCCTGCACAAATGAAGCAACAGCAGCAGGCATTCCACCGACAACATAATAAAGTTTCAGATAATTTTGCAACGGAATGGTGTACATTTCCGGCAGTGCACGATGCAGGTCATAGTTCGAAAGACCTTCGAGCAAGGACCGGCCGTCATCAATCGCCATCAAGAATTCCTCAAAACTCATGGGGAACATCTGTAGGCGTTCCACCTTCCCCACGGGGAACGAAATTTCCGACTTGCGGATAACCACTCCCAGGAGAGATCCTGCAGCAATCACATGAAGTCCGGAACGATCTTCGCAGAAATACTTGAGACTTGTTATGGCCTTGGGACACGCCTGGATTTCGTCGAAAAAGACAAGCGTCTTCCCATCCGTAATTTTCTGTTTGGAATAGCGTTCCAGTTCCACCACGATGCGAGTAACATTGAAATCATACTCGAAGATAGACTGCAAAGCAGTATTTCCCTCAAAATTGAAATACGCCAGATTTTCGAAAAAACGGTTTCCAAAATCCTTGATTGCATAAGTTTTTCCGCACTGACGCACCCCGGTCACCACCAGCGGCTTGCGCCCAGACTCAGACTTCCATTCTATGAAATTCTTCAGTATTTTGCGATCCATACTAGAAAATCTACATTATTCGCACCAATTTTGCAATAGTTTCTGCATTTTTCATATGAATAATGCAGACTAAACTACGTTTTTCATATGAATAACGCAAATCATCACCACATGCAGCCAGAGACGCCAGCAACACAACTCCAAACAAACAAGTAGAGATCCTTCGACTACGCAACTTCGTTGCTCCGCTCAGGATGACACGGTCAATCTTTTTCATTTTAGCCTTCAAATTTCCAGCCGCAGTCGTTGTGGTAAATCATCTGGCGGGTCATGCCTCCATCAATGCAGATGTTTTCGCCGGTGATGAAGCCGGCCTTGTCGCTCGCGAGGTAAAGCACCATGTTCGCGATGTCGAGCGGGTTACCAACACGGCCTGCGGGCTGCTGCGTGGCATCGGGACCTTCATAGACCTTGAAATCCGTATCAATCCAGCCCGGCGAAATCGAATTCACGCGCACACGGCCCGCAAAACTCACGGCCAGCGCATGGGTGAGGGCTGCAATCCCGCCCTTCGCCGCCGTATAGCTTTCCGTTTGCGGTTGACTCATGCGGTCGCGGCTCGAAGAAATGTTCACGATGCTGGCCCCTGGTGCAAAGTGCGGAGCGAAAAGTTTTGCGAGGTAGAATGGGGCCGTCACACCGACTGCCAGCGCATAGTTGAATTCCTCGTAACTACATTCGTCAATGCCCTTCATCAGCGGAAGTGCGTTATTTACCAGCACATCCACGCGCCCGTACTTTTCGATAACGAATTGCGCAAATTTTTCGAGGACTTCCTTTTTCGACAAGTCCCCTACAAAACAGGGATTCTCGCGGATGTCGATATACGCGACCTTCGCGCCCTCTTTCTCGAATTCACTCACGACGGTAGCGCCAATCCCGTGCGCACCGCCCGTCACCACGACCACTTTATTTTCAAACGATTTCATAAATTAAAATATACATCTGTCAATGCCCAAATAACGGTTTTTCAGCATTTCAAAGGACCAAAATCGTCAAAATCGTCAAAAAATGATACCAAAATGCAAATTTTTTAAGATTTGGCATCACAAAACAAGAACAAACTAATCATTTTCAACCATTTTCGCACGATAAAATGCTTTTCAATGCTACCAAATCGCAGAAAAAATCTGTTTTGGTAACACATTCACCCCATACCAAGCCAAAATTGTTACATACAAAACAAAAATAATGATACCAAATTGCAATTTTTATAGTTTTTGGTATCACTTTTTGCTCAAAATCGCACCTCCAACTTCAAAAAATGCACTAATTTCCCGCAAAAAAAAGTATATTCCTAAAATCCACCCTACAGGAGAAAAGATGAGCAACCCGTATTCACGACTAAACACGTTGTCCATAACAATTCAACCATTACACACGTTTATCATGATTCCGATGATGGCGCTAGGCAACTCTGCACATAGAACTTCAAAATCAGACCGTTGAAAAATAACAAAGTAGATTCTCAAAAAATAAAAACGATTACGACATGAAATATTATAGATTAGATAATTCCGTTAACACGAAAGAAATAGGG
>JAEEGJ010017229.1_pt1 | contig 16389 bp, 24 predicted proteins | sample 8958761 | NCBI WGS metagenome assembly JAEEGJ01 (sample SAMN16246546, study PRJNA631951) | gut metagenome | biome: gut microbiome; feature: rumen; material: RS-attached | host: Bos | place: Iran: Karaj | collected 2018-10
TTCTTGTCTGCTCCGTACTTAAGAGTGATGTGAATTGTCTTAAATCCGTTCTCTGAATCAACAACATCGAACTTCTTTATATATCCTTCGTCTAAAAGAATCTGTGCGATTGCAAGCTTCATTTTTGAAGAAGGAACATCAACTGTATCATGCTTTGCAGTATTTGCATTACGGATTCTTGTAAGCATATCTGCAATAGGATCGCTCATTGTCATTTTGGTTTATCCTCCTTATATATTTACGGAAATACTTTTGTTATCTATGAATCCGTATTACCAGCTGGCTTTCTTAACACCGGGAATCTCGCCCTTGTAAGCAAGCTCACGGAAGCATACTCTGCAGATGCCGTACTTCTTTAATACTGAATGAGGACGTCCGCAAATGTTGCAACGTGTATATGCTCTGGTAGAGAACTTAGGTGTGCGCTGCTGTTTTATCTTCATTGCTTTCTTAGCCATGAATTTTCCTCCTTAAACATCTAAAGCCTTATTTCTCAAAAGGCATATTGAATAATGTCAATAATTCACGTGCTTCTTCGTCAGTCTTGGCTGTTGTAACGATGATTACATCCATACCTCTGATCTTGTCTACCTTATCGTACTCGATCTCAGGGAAGATGATCTGCTCTTTGATACCAAGTGCATAGTTTCCTCTGCCGTCGAATGCGTTAGGGTTAACACCTCTGAAGTCACGAACTCGGGGAAGTGCGAGATTAACGAGTCTGTCAAGGAACTCGTACATCTTATCTCCACGAAGAGTTGTCTTGCAACCAATTCCAAGGCCCTCACGAATCTTGAAGTTAGCAATTGCGTTCTTTGCTCTTGTGATAACAGCCTTCTGTCCGGTTATGGTCTCCATATCCTTAACAGCATTCTCGAGAACCTTTGCGTTATCCTTTGCTTCGCCTACACCCATATTGATAACGATCTTATCAATTTTAGGGATTTCCATAACATTTTTATAGCCAAACTTCTTCTGCATTGCTGCAGCGATTTCATTGTTGTACTGATCTTTAAGTCTACTCAATGTCTTTTCCTCCTTCCCTAAAATTAATCGATCACTTTGCCTGTCTTTTTAGCATAACGAACTTTCTTGCCGTCAACCTCTTTGAAGCCGACTCTTGTAGGCTGTCCGTCATGTACAAGCATAACGTTTGAAATATCGATGGGAGCTTCTTTTTCGATAAGTCCACCGGCCTGGTTAGCTGCAGAAGGCTTTGCATGCTTTGTAACCATGTTGATACCCTCAACTAATACCTTGCCGTTCTTTACCGACTGAACTTTTCCTTCTTTACCTTTGCCCTTTTCAGTGCTTCCTGCGATTACTCTTACTGTATCGCCCTTTTTAATCTTATTCATACTTAAAGCACCTCCTTATAATACTTCGGGAGCAAGAGAAACGATCTTCATGAACTGCTTCTCTCTAAGCTCACGAGCTACGGGTCCAAATATACGTGTACCCTTTGGTGTCTTGTCATCTTTGATGATAACTGCTGCGTTCTCGTCGAACTTGATGTAAGAACCGTCTTTACGACGAGCGCCCTTAACAGAACGAACAACTACAGCCTTTACAACATCACCCTTCTTAACAACGCCGCCGGGTGTTGCGTCTTTAACAGAAGCAACTATTACGTCACCGATGTTGGCGTATCTTCTTGTAGAACCGCCTACAACACGGATACATAACAACTCTTTGGCGCCTGTATTATCAGCAACTTTAAGTCTTGTTTCCTGCTGTACCATACTTAATGTCTCCTTCCAATAATCACATTTGTGATTAAATTATTTAGCTCTTTCTACAACCTCAACAAGTCTCCATCTCTTGTCTTTAGAGAGAGGTCTTGTCTCCATAACCTTAACGGTATCGCCGATGTGTGCATCGTTGTTCTCGTCATGTGCTTTAAGCTTGTATGTTCTCTTTACAATCTTGTTGTAAAGTGCATGCTTAACATGGTTCTCAACCGCTACAGTTATTGTCTTATCCATCTTGTCACTGACAACTTTACCTGTACGTGTTTTTCTTAAATTTCTTTCTTCCACGATTATTATCTCCTTTCTCAATCAACTTGATTTCGTCTCATTAAGCCTCAGCCTTTGCATTGATAACAGTCTGAATACGAGCGATGTTTCTGCGAACATCTTTGATTCTTGCTGTGTTATCCAGCTGGTTTGTGGCATTCTGAAATCTGAGATTGAAAAGTTCCTTCTTTGCAGCAACAAGCTCCTGATTTAACTCAGTTGCATTCTTCTTGTTCAGCTCTTCAACATACTTATTACTCTTCATTTGCTACACCGCCTTCCAAATCTGCTTTAGAAACGATCTTACATTTGCAGGGAAGTTTATGAGTTGCAAGACGAAGCGCTTCTCTTGCTGTCTCCTCAGCAACACCTGCGATCTCGAACATTACGCGACCGGGCTTAACTACTGCTACCCAATACTCTGTAGAACCTTTTCCGGATCCCATTCGAGTTCCGAGAGGCTTTGTTGTTACAGGCTTATCAGGGAAGATCTTGATCCATACCTTACCGCCTCGCTTGATGTATCTTGTCATAGCGATACGGGCTGCTTCTATCTGATTTGACTTTATCCAGCAGGGCTCAAGGCAAACGATACCATACTCGCCGTAGCTTATTGTGTTACCTCTTGTTGCCTTACCTGCCATTGATCCACGAAACTGTTTACGATGTTTCACTCTTTTAGGCATTAACATTTTGTTTGTCGCTCCCTTCTCTTAAGATTCTTTTGAAGACTTCTTGTCTTCCTTATTTCCTTTAGTGGGAAGTACTTCGCCCTTGTAGATCCAAACCTTTACGCCAACCTTGCCGTATGTTGTATCTGCTTCAGCGAAACCATAGTCGATATCTGCTCTGAGTGTCTGAAGAGGAATTGTTCCCTCGCTGTAGAACTCTGAACGAGCGATATCTGCGCCACCAAGACGTCCTGAGCAGCAAGCCTTGATACCAAGGGCATCTGTCTTCATTGTTCTGCTCATGCAAGACTTCATAGCTCTTCTGAAAGATACACGGTTCTCAAGCTGCTGTGCAATGTTCTCTGCAACAAGCTGTGCATCCTTATCAGGCTTCTTGATCTCTTTGATGTCAACAAGAACTTTCTTGTCTGTGAGCTTTGAAAGCTCCTTCTTTGTTACTTCGATCTCAGCACCGCCCTTACCGATTACAACACCGGGCTTAGCTGTGTATACGATAACCTTTACTCTGTCTGATGCTCTCTCGATCTCAATCTTAGAAACACCGGCAGCATATAACTTCTTCTTCAGAAATTTTCTGATATTGTAATCTTCAACCAGATTGTTAGCGAAATCTGATGACTCAGCATACCACTTTGAATCCCAGTCAGCGATAACACCAACTCTGAGGCCATGAGGATTAACTTTCTGTCCCATTACTTGGTTCTCCTTTCAATTATCTCTCGTCCAATACAACAGTCAGATGACTCATTCTCTTGTTGATTCTGTAAGCTCTGCCCTGTGCTCTAGGCTGAATTCTCTTCATGATAGGGCCGTTGCTTGCTGTACACTCAGCAACATAGAGATTAGCTCTGTTCATACCCTTGTTGTTCTCAGCGTTTGCTACAGCGCTGTTAAGGAGCTTGTAGATAACGCTTGATGCATATCTTGGATTGTATGCAAGGATTGCAAGTGCAGTCTCAACATCCTTTCCTCTGATAGCGTCCATTACGAAGCATGCCTTCTGAACTGGTATTCTTGCGTAAGATAACTTAGCAAAAGGTCTTGTCTCTCTATTGTCACGATTTCTTGCTCTTTTAATTTGTGATCTATGCTTAATTTCCTTTTCCACGTTAGTAGACCTCCTTTCATTGAATAACTAATTAGTTTATGCTGCTCTTTCTCTCAACGGGAGAATTTCCAGCATGTCCTTTGAAGGTTCTGGTAGGAACGAACTCACCGAGCTTGTGTCCAACCATATCTTCAGTAACATATACAGGAATATGCTTTCTTCCGTCATGAACAGCGATAGTGTGTCCAACAAAAGACGGGAAAATTGTAGAACGACGTGACCAAGTCTTGATAATCTGCTTCTGGCCCTCTGCGTTCATAGCATCTATCTTCTTAAGCAGGCTTGCGTCTGCAAAAGGTCCCTTTTTAAGTGATCTAGACATTTTATTCCTCCTTATTTGATGGCTTTACCGTTTCTTCTTCTTACGATGAGCTTGTTGGAAGCCTTCTTAGCCTTACGTGTCTTATAACCAAGAGCTGGCTTACCCCAAGGTGTGCTAGGACCAGAACGTCCGATAGGAGCTCTTCCTTCTCCACCACCGTGTGGATGGTCGTTAGGGTTCATAACAGAACCACGAACTGTAGGACGGATGCCCATGTGACGAATACGTCCGGCTTTACCATAGTTGATAAGGTTGTGATCACCATTTCCTACAACACCGATTGTTGCTCTGCACTCGATAGGAACCATTCTCATCTCGCCTGAAGGAAGACGAAGTGTTGCGTACTTACCTTCTTTAGCCATGAGCTGTGCAGCGTTTCCTGCTGAACGAACCATCTGGCCGCCCTTTCCAGGATAAAGCTCGATGTTGTGTACGTTTTCACCGACAGGAATCTGTGAAAGTGGGAGGCAGTTACCAACACGGATCTCTGCGTTAGCACCGTTCATAACTGTCATGCCATCTGTTAATCCGTTAGGTGCAAGGATATAAGCCTTTGTGCCATCCTCGTACTGGATAAGTGCGATATTTGCTGATCTGTTAGGATCATACTCAATTCCGATAACCTTTGCAGGCATATCGTCCTTGTTTCTCTTGAAATCAACGATTCTGTACTTAACTCTGCCGCCGCATCCACGATGTCTTACTGTGATCTTACCCTGATTGTTACGACCAGCTTTGCTGTTCTTTGAAACAATGAGTGACTTCTCAGGAGTGCTCTTTGTGATCTCTGAAAAATCAGATCCAGTCATGTTTCTTCTGGATGGGGTATATGGGCCGTATTTCTTAATTCCCATGATTATTTCTCCTTTTGTTTTTATCACGTGCCCGGCGCTATGCGCTGAATCCCGGACTCAAATTGGATTCGCACGTATATTCATTAGTTCTTAAATTAGAGTCCCTGGAAGATCTCGATGTCCTTGCTGTCCTCTGTGAGCTGAACGATTGCTTTCTTAGTCTTAGCTGTGAAACCAATTGTCATGCCACGTCTCTTCATCTTGCCGTCAGCGTTGAGGGTGTTAACCTTCTTAACCTTTGTTCCCTCGAACATCTTCTCTACAGCTTCCTTGATCTGTGTCTTGTTAGCTTCAGGATTAACAAGGAAAGTGTACTTCTTATCTGCCATTGCGTTCATACTCTTCTCTGTAAGAACAGGCTTAAGGATTACGTCATAATACTGTAATGCTGCCATTAGCAATACACCTCCTCTATCTTTGCTACTGCATCCTTTGTAAGGACGAGTGTTCTTGCGTTTACGATATCATAAACATTAAGTGTGTTTGTAAGTGTTGTGTTTGCCTCTGCAAGGTTTCTTGCTGAAAGTACTACGTTCTGATCGTTGTCAGCAAGTACTACAAGTGCCTTACGTGTAGCCTTGAGGTTGTTCATAACCTCTGCAAACTTCTTAGTCTTGATCTCATCGAACTTAAGCTCGTCAACTACGATAAGGTTGTTGTTCTGAGCCTTGTCTGTAAGTGCAGACTTAAGTGCAGCTCTCTTCTCCTTCTTGTTCATCTTGAAAGAGTAATCTCTTGGAACTGGAGCGAATACAACTCCGCCGCCCTTCCACTGAGGAGCTCTGATAGATCCCTGTCTTGCGTGACCTGTTCCCTTCTGTCTCCAAGGCTTTCTTCCGCCTCCGGAAACTTCAGAACGTGTCTTTGCTTTCTGTGTACCCTGGCGCTTGTCAGCGAGCTGCTGAAGAACTGCCATGTGTACGAGATGTTCATTTACTTCAACTCCGAAGATAGCATCGTTTAAATCGATCTTGCCAACTTCTTTGCCTTCCATATTGTAAACAGATACATTAGCCATCTGTATGGTCCTCCTTTCGCGCTTAATTAGTTTTCAACCTTTACGGTTTCCTTGATAGCAACAAGTCCCTTCTTAGGTCCAGGAATAGCGCCCTTTACAAGAATAAGATTCTTGTCTGCATCTACTCTTACAACCTCAAGATTCTGAACTGTTACCTTTACGCTGCCCATGTGACCAGGCATTCCCTTGCCCTTAAATACGCGGCTGGGATCTGAACTGGAACCATTAGAACCCTGATGACGGTGGAACTTGGAACCGTGTGCCATAGGTCCTCTGTGCTGACCATTCTTCTTAATAGCACCCTGGAATCCTTTTCCCTTTGAAACAGCTGTTGCATCAATCTTGTCGCCTTCTGCGAAGATATCAGCCTTGATCTCAGCACCAAGTGCATAATCAGCAGCATTCTCGAACTTGAACTCTCTTACATATCTCTTGCAAGAAACTCCAGCCTTCTTGAAATGTCCCTGCTCAGCCTTTGTTGCTCCGTGACGGTGGTAGATTGTCTTGCTTCCGTTCTTGTCCTTGTTAACAACCTTTTCTTTCTTGTCAACAAATCCAACCTGAACAGCGCTGTAACCATCGTTCTCAACTGTCTTGATCTGTGTTACTACGCATGGTCCTGCCTGAAGAACAGTTACAGGAACCAGTGAACCATCTTCTTTGAAGATCTGGGTCATTCCGACCTTAGTAGCTAAAATAGCCTTCTTCATGTTTTTTACCTCCTTATTACGTCTACAGCGGATGCTTACTTCATTCGCAATGTCGCTTTAATTGTCTGCAACGATTGACAATTCTCCAGTTTTTCACGGCATCATGCGTCTCGCATCATACTAGTAGAGGTGAATTGATTGTTTCTATTATCAAAGATGAATTATTTCATCTTGATGTTGATGTTTACACCTGCAGGCATCTCGAGTCTCTGAAGAGCCTCAACTGTCTTTGATGTAGGTGTGATGATATCGATAAGTCTCTTGTGAGTTCTCTGCTCGAACTGCTCTCTGGAATCCTTATACTTGTGAACCGCTCTGAGGATTGTAACAACTTCCTTCTTAGTAGGAAGAGGCACTGGTCCACTAACCTGAGATCCGTTCTTCTTGACTGTCTCGATGATCTTCTTGGCTGATGCATCAACAAGCTGATGATCATAAGCCTTAAGAGTAATTCTCATTACCTGATTTGCCATAAAAAAAGTCGCCTCCTTTTCGCACTTTTTGATCTAAGTACGACAAGCGGTGACTGTACACTCTCCCGTGTGTGTCCTGACCCTTATCACAAAGTAAGGCCTTGGAACTATCTACACGTCGTTTCTGCCTTTGGGTTAGTAGGCAGACTTACAATTGTCTGTACAGTGACTTGTCGTCAGTTTGTTTGGCCATTATTCCGGCCTCTAGACATTCGCTCCACGGAAAACCTGCTCAACTGGATAAGCAGCAACCTCACGCTTCATAGCTATCATGTCACAGCGTTTGTTAGTATAAAACATTTTTTGTGCATATGCAACAAGTTTTTGAAAATTAATCACTTTTAATACAAAATCAGCCTTTTATAATGGTTTTTCTTGATGTTTTTTAACCTGTTACCCTATCCGTATAGCCTCTGACCATATATAGATGTATTATGTTTCGTGCATTTGTCACAAAAATCGATTTAGTATATCATATTTAATAAAGAAAAGAACTATTCTATGGAGAAAAAATATGTGGATAGCAGACAATTGGAAAGACTATGAAGTCATAGACACCTCAACAGGTGAGAAGCTTGAGCGCTGGGGTGATTATTTTCTGGTTCGTCCCGACCCCCAGGTAATCTGGAACACGGACAAAAGACATATCGGCTGGAAGAAACCTAACGGCCATTATCACCGCAGCAACAAGGGCGGCGGCGAATGGGAGTTTCATAACCTTCCCGAGGAGTGGTCAATAACCTACAGAGATCTTACCTTTAATTTAAAGCCCTTCAGCTTCAAGCACACAGGTCTTTTCCCTGAACAGGCTGCCAACTGGGATTGGTTCTCTTCATTAATAAAGAAGGCAGATCGTCCAATCAAGGTTCTCAACCTCTTTGCTTACACTGGAGGAGCCACAGTATCAGCTGCCAAGGCCGGCGCCAGCGTTACACACGTCGATGCCTCCAAGGGTATGGTTGCCTGGGCAAAAGAGAACGCGGCTTCATCAGGTTTAGCAGACGCCCCCATCAGATATCTGGTGGATGACTGCACCAAGTTTGTTGAAAGAGAAATAAGAAGAGGCAATAAATATGATGCCATAATCATGGATCCTCCTTCCTACGGAAGAGGACCAAAGGGAGAGATATGGAAGATTGAGAGCAGCGTATTCCCGTTTATTAAACTCTCTTCCCAGCTTCTTTCCGACAATCCTCTCTTCTTCCTTATTAATTCATATACAACAGGACTTCAGCCGGCAGTTCTTTCCTATATGCTTCACACTGTCCTTGATCCGATCCATAAGGGCGAGGTTGAGGCAGAAGAAATCGGACTGCCTGTAAAGAGCAATGGTCTTATCCTCCCCTGCGGAGCCAGCGGAAGATGGACAGCCAAATAAACCGGAATAAACAAAAAGGATGCGTGAACTTCTCACGCATCCTTCATTATTATATAGAACAAACTCTATACTACTTCGACTCATCGATCTTATCTCTGATCTGCTGCATTCGCATATCGATCTGATTGATCAGGTCTGCACTGAACTTAAGATCCTCGGTTATGACCTCGGCGTTCTCAATGTCTTTTTTATACTTCATCTCATGCTCAAGGCTTGCCCAGAAGTCCATTGCTATTGTTCTGAACTGAACCTCTACCTTCATGTATTCCTTCTCTTCCGTGAGGTAAATAGGAACTTCAATGATAAGGTGAAGACTTCTGTATCCTGTATCCTTGGGAGTCTCAATATAATCCTTGCGCTGAAGGATCCTGATATCATCCTGTCTCTCAAGGCAGTCGGCCAGCATATAGATATCATCTACAAAGGAACAGATAACTCTGATTCCTGCTATATCCGACAGGTACTTATTGATATTCTCCATGTTGAAATCAGCGCCCTTGTTCTCCAGCTTGTAAAAGATACTGACCGGAGTCTTGAGTCTCATCTTGATGGACTCAAATGGGTTTCTTTTGTTTCTCAGGGAGAGCTCCTTGTTGAGTATGCCAAGCCTTGTCCTTACTTCTGTAAGAGCACAGTCGTACTTCATCATAAGGATCTTGAAATCATCTGTAAGATCTCTTTTCCTGAGGAGTTTCTCTATATCGACCTGTGTGACTTCATCGTCTAAAGGATCTGCACTTCCGGGTATCGGCTTATATTTTAAGTCTCCGCTATTCTGGTGATCTACCGTCACTTCATCCACTTCCTTTCTGGTATTTCACTAATATGAATTATACAATAATCCGCCCTGTTATATGTGAACGAACTATTAAGAATTCAAGAAAAAACCGCATGGCTGAAAGCCACGCGGAATTTTCTCCTCATAAAAAACCACAATATTTCTATTGTTTACTTGGCCTCTGCCAGTCTGTCCGGCAGATCTGCCAAGGATACAACGCTGTATTCAAGCTCTGTCCTTGGACCTGCTATAAGCTTAAACTTGTTAAGCAGCCTTCTGTATACAGTCTTGCAACTCTCCTTGTTGGTTCCAACCAAAAGAAGTAAGAACTGTGATGCCGAGTACTTGCAGAAGGTATCGCCCTGTCTAAGGGTCAGCGCTATAGCTTCCTGTAAAAGCTTAGCCCTTGTCTCAAGCTTGGCTGCGTTGGTAATCCTCTTGCCTTCGTAGTCTACTATATTAAGAAGCATCATATAAACTGACTGTCCGCTTCTCTCCATATTGCGACTAAGAATATGATAAGCATCGATAAAGCTCGGGAATGAGCAATCGTAAGCTCCGTCATCATCACCGGCAACAGCACCGCGGTGCTCCAAAATTCCATCTCTGATCTGAAGGATCTTGCCGGGTGTATTGGTTATCTGACGGCTCATCTTGTCATAACACTCAAGAAGGTCATTACTTGGAGTAACTCCCAGCTCGTCAGTATAATACCTTACAGTCTCATCATATACTGCATATGCTTCCTTGAAAGCATCCATTCCTATAAGGGCATTGATCTCACCGATTTGCCACTCATCATCAGGATAAAGCTCAGCAGCTTTCTTGTAGATGCGAAGCATGGTCTCATAATCTTTTTTCTTCTCATAGTATGAACCCAGGGCAACTACTGCCTCGGCGTACATCTTCTGATACTGAACGCTCTTGATTATGAGCCACTCCTGTGTTGCAAGCTCAGGAAGCACCTCTGACTTGTACTCATCAAAGGCTGCCCTGTATAAAGAGATCATCTCAGCTTCATCTTCTGCAGCTCTTGCTGCCTCGATGTTATGAACAAATCTAAGGACGTCGGAATCAATCTCAATCTCGTCATCTGCAAAGAAGATGCCGTCTCTGTTGACCACATAATCGTAATCCGGAAGCCCCGACTTCTTGATCTGCTTGTGAAGCTGATATATGAGGTTATTGAAGCTGTTGCTAAGGTTTGACTGCTCTTCTCTATCATAAAGGATGCTGGTCAGCTGTTCCTTCTGAATACCTGCATCTCCGCTAAGCCACACAATCTCCAATAACTGAACATACTTGGCTGTCTTGTTCTTGCCGATTGATATGTTCTTACCCTCATAATTAATCGCAAGCCCACCAAACATATTTACTTGTAATATACTCTTATCCCCTCGTTCCATAAAGGATTCCCCTATTTATTAACTGCTACGTTGGTATTACCCACATAATTGCAGACACTTAAGGTTTCACTAGTACCGTTTCTATTCTCTGCTCTAAAGTTTGACCACTTACAGCACCAACACTCTTTCATAGGAACCAGCGCCCCGTCGTCCGGTTCAAAGTGTTCACAGCAATAGTTTTCCTTTACGACCAAAAGACCGTTCTCATCATATATTTTCTTTTCCATGAAAATGCCCCCTTGGCTTCATAAATGAAATTCCTTTTTTTCATTTTAAGCATATCATGAAAATAAATTTCACATCATAAACTTGTCGAGAATTGTACTTTTTTTGTCGTCAAATGTTATTTTAGCATAAAAAAGATCACCCAATGGGTGACCCTTTTCTAAAAATTCTATTAATTGAGAGATCCTTTTTATTCAAAAGAACTATATCCGCTAGCTTACCGGGCTCCAAACTTCCGTATTTATCATAGATTCCGATACGCTTTGCAGGATTGACGGTAGCTGCTGCCACGGCCACTTCCAGCGGAAGCCCCATATCCAGCACCACAGTCCTCAGGCAATCCATCAGATCAGTTCCCGAACCTGCGATGGCTCCTCCGTCCTTAAGCCTTACCTCTCTCCCCTTCTTTATGGCAGGAAGTCCGCCGAGGTCATACTCTCCGTCAGGCATTCCGGTGGATCTCATACTGTCACTTATAAGTATCATCCTATCCGGTCCCATCATCTCAAAGGTTGCCCTCACAGCTGCCGGATGAATATGAATGCCGTCGCAGATAAGCTCTGCCGTAACATGCTTTGAATCAAACACCGCACCTACAACTCCGGGCTCTCTGTGGCTCATTCCCGTCATGGCATTGTAGAGATGAACTGCATGACACGCCCCGGCTCCGAAAGCCTTCATGGCTGTCTCATAATCCGAAGCCGTGTGCGCAAGAGATACAATCACCTTGTCCCCTACTGCTTCAATGTATTTCTCAAAGTCAGGATTTTCTTCCGGTGCAAGTCCTATTATTTTCAAAAGACCTTTCGACACCTCGTAAAACTCATCCACGATGGCAGGATTGCACTTCTTTATAAACTCTGCATTCTGCGCACCTTTCTTAACAGGACTTATAAAAGGTCCTTCCATGTTAAAGCCCACGAGATCAGACAGCTTATCGTTTCCCTTATCTGCAAACTCTGCTCCCAAAGAGAGCACGTGCTTTAAGTCTTCGACAGGAAGTGTCAACGTGGCGGGGCATATGGCTGTAACGCCGCGTGATACCTCATACTCAGCGATCTTCTCGAAAGCCTCTGCGTTACCGTCGCATACATCCTCTCCCATTGCTCCGTGGAAATGGATGTCTATAAGTCCGGGAATTGCAACGCAGCCGGTGGCATCAATCACTTCCTCGCCATCGGTAGGACAATCCGCAATAAGAGCGTCTTTCACATAGAGGTCTTTTTCATGAAATTTCTTGTCTTCCCCGAATACGCTTGCACCTGTAATCTTCATTCTTTGTTTCTCACCTCAAAAATCTGTTTCTGTATTCATTGGCGCTCATTCCGGTGTATTTCTTGAATACCCTTGAGAAATGAGCTGTATCGGCAAAACCGACTCTGTCGGAAATATCGGCTATATGAAGTGATGAATCCTCCATTAGCTCTTTTGCATTCTCGATCCTGATCTCGTTGAGAACATCGGAAAAGCTCTTGCCGGTACTGTTAAGGAGTTTGCTTAAGTGCCAGTGGCTGACGTAAACCTTCTCGGCAACATCAGTCAGGGTTAGCTTTTCTTTGTAGTGCTGCTCAATGTAGCTTATGGCCTGTTTGACAATAAAATTGTTGGCTGTCGTGTTGTCGTCCGCAGTGGACTCCTGGTCCGATGAAGAAGCACCGGCAAGTCTCTCAGAAAGGCTCTCCATGGCTTCATCAAGCTCTTTCATCTTGGAGGGCTTGACCAGATATCTGAACACTCCAAGGTTAAGGGCTTCTCTTGCGTAGTCAAAGTCGCGATAACCCGTAAGGATTATTACCTGGAGATTCTTGTGCTCAGAGCGCAGGGCTGCCAACATGGTAAGTCCGTCCATACCGGGCATTCTTATATCAGTAAAAAGAATATCCGGCTGGCACTTTTCTACCATGGCAAGCCCCTCTTTACCTGAGGAGGCAGTACCTGCTACGACACAGTTGTATTTCTCCCAGTCAACTATTTTCTTAAGGCCCTCTGCGATAACGGGCTCATCATCAACAATAAGTACTTTATACATACTCAACCCTTTACGGCACCTGCTGTCATCCCTTTAATTATATACTTTTGCAGGAAGATATACACTACAATAACGGGAATGATAACCAGCGTAACAGCTGACGCCATCAGTCCGTAGTTGGTTCCCTCTTTGGAGGTCAGCTCATTAAGAAGCCTTGTGATGGCCTGCATCTCAGGTCTTCTAAGGAAGAACATCTGAGTAAACAGATCGTTGTAACTCCAGAGGAATGAGAATATTGCCACGGTCACGAATGACGGCTTGCCAAGAGGAACCACGATCCTGAAGAAGATCTGAGGAATAGAGCAGCCTTCAAGGTGTGCTGCTTCCTCAAGTTCCAGAGGCAGAGACTGTACATATCCCATGAGTACTATTATAGCAAAGCTCATATTACCTGCAATCTGCGGCAGTATAACGGACACCATGTTAAGTATCCAGCTTGAAGTATTGGTTATGTGCCAGCTTGATTCCATGGTGTACACAGGAATGATGGTGGAGAATACCGGGAACATCATTGCTGCAATTACCAGGGTATGCATAAGCTTTTTTAACTTGAAATCAAATCTTACAAGAGCAAAAGATGCAAGACCTGCAAGTATCATAACTCCGACGGTAACACAGCCTGAAATGAATATACTGTTCATATAGGCGTGTCCGATATCAAGTCTGTCAAATGCTCTTTTGTAGTTAGCCAGTGTAAACAGATCTCCCACCGGCAGAGCAAAGCTCTTTGCAAGGATCTTGTCCTTGGCCTTAAAGGAGTTTTCCAAAACCCAGAACAGAGGATATATGGTTGTTAGAGCCCACGCGCTAAGAAGGATATAAAGACATGCGAGCCCGACTTTATTTCTTTTCATATCAGAAGTCCTCGCTTTCTTTAAATACCAGCCTTGTCAGTCTTGAGAGCACTACTCCCAGCACAACGATAAGAACCGCAAGGGTTGCACCATAGTCAACGTTCTTGGCCTCCATGGTCTGATAGTACATGTAGGTACCGGTAAGGAAGGTCTCCTTAAGTGGCATTCCCTTGGGGAACATTGTCCATGGAAGATCGAATACCTTAAGGGCTCCGGTAACTCCCAGGGTAAGACATGTACACAGAACATTTCTAAGAAGCGGAAGCGATATATACCACACTCTCTGGAATCTTGTGGCGCCGTCAATGGCAGCCGACTCATAGAGTTCCTGAGAGATGTTGTTAAGTCCGGTCTGAAGTATTACAAAATAAAATCCCACATACTGCCAGACAACAGGGATCATCATGGTCATGATGGCCAGCTTCTCGCCCTTCCAGTCTATCAGCTCAGTTCTTCCAAAGAGCTCAAGGAACTGGTTAAGCATACCTTTGTCATAGAGAAAGATAAGGTTAAAGAGAAGTCCCAGTGCGGTAGCGGAAATAACGATTGGGAAGAAGTAAACAGTCCTGAAGAACTGAGTTCCTCTCTCAATATTATCAACAAGAATAGCCAATAAAAGAGCTATTCCCACCTGACCCACGATTGTGGCGATGATCATGATAAATGTATTTTTCAGTGAAGTTCTGACAACCGGATCTGTCACCAGCTTCACATAGTTTTCATACCACGGTGTATTCCATTTTGTTCCGAATGTTCCGAGATTCTTGATGCCGCGAAAGCTGCCGTATATGTTTACAAAAAACGGATAGTACAGATAGATGATCATGAACAGAAACGCCGGCGCAAGAAATAGAAAGACATACTTTTTGCTCTTGTATATGTTAGACATAAGTAACCCCTCTTATAGTTTCGACCGGCGAATACTTATTGTATTGCCGGCCGAAACAGGATTCAAAGGAAATAAAGTTCTAAATTACTCTAATGTGTCTTTGTAGACATCAATACCTTCCTGAACTGCATCTGCTGCAGAAACGTTGCCTACTACGATGTCAGGCATTCCATCGAATGTTGATACTCTGCAGTCACCGTTGAACAGATCCTGTACAGCGCCTGTAAGAGATGTAACACCACTCATCATAGCCATAGCCTTAACCTGAAGTGCATTGAACTGTGTCTCGTCAACAGCGGGAGCATTCTTAAGAGCTGAAGCTGTGTGCTGTGCGAATAAAGGAACTACCTCGTCACTTGTCATGTGCTCAACAAAGCTGACTGCTGCTGCCTTCTTGTCGGGATCTTCCCAAGCCTTGGTTGTGATGTAGTAACCCATTGAAAGTCCGCCGATCATATCTGTGGTCTTTCTGTTGCCCTTTCCGGGGAAGTAAGTTACATCAAAGTGGCTGAGCTTGTCAGCGTCGATTGTGCTTGGATCCTCAGGATCTGACTGGCATGAACCAACAATACCGCCAACCTTCCATGAACCGTCGAGAAGGAATGCTGCCTTGCCGTCTGTGAACATAGCGAAAGTCTCATCATCTGTTGCTGAAAGAGTGTTATCAGGGAAGAATCCTTTCTCATAAAGGTCCTTGATATCCTCAAGTCCTGCTACCCACTGAGCGCCTGTTGTATCATCTGCTGCGCCGGGGATGTCAAGATGGTTTGCAGGTGTCTGCTGATTGAAGATTGCAAACTCCCACCAGTAATGAGGAATGTTTCCAAGAGCTGCTGCGATAGGAGCATAACCTGCATCCTTGATCTTCTGGCAGTCCTCAAGGAACTGATCCCATGTATAGTCTGCGCCGGGCATTGCTACGCCTGCAGCGTCAAGAACTTCTGTGTTTACAAACATTGCTTCCCAGTATCCGTTTACAGGAACTGCGTACTTTTTGCCATCTGCAGGAGATGCTGCGATGAGGTCATCGTTCATGTTTGATGCATACTCAGGGAACTCTGCTCTGATATCATCGATTGAAACAACCTTGCCTGCATTAACGAAATCATTTGCATCTGCTCCGTTGAAGAAGAACAGAACGTCAGGCTCTGAACCTGTCTCAAAGTCTGTGATGATCCTTGTCTTGAAGGTCTCATCTGAAGTTGCTGAAGTATCACTTACTGTGTTTCCTGTAGCTGCTTCCCAGTCTGCAACAGCATTCTTGTAATTCTGTGCATTGGAATCCTCACCTGCGAAGGTAGTAGTTACAGTGATCTCAACCGGGCCTGAAGGCTCTTCAGTCTCAGCCGGAGCCTCTGCCTCTGCTGCCGGTGCTTCTGCTGCAGGTGCCTCTGTCTGTGCAGGAGCCTCTGCTGCCGGTGCCTCGGGTGCTGTGCTTCCGCAGCCGACCATACCAATAGTCATAACTGCTGTCATGAGCACTGCTGTCAGATTTTTAAGTTTCATACTTTCTCTCCCTTCTGCGCATACCCTTATGCGCATGTGTTACGTTTTTTCTGATTATAGGATAGCAGTGCTATAGCTTTATTCGGATTGCTGAAATTGTCAATTTTTGACAAAAATAGTGCTGATAGT
>JAEEGJ010017230.1_pt1 | contig 16387 bp, 11 predicted proteins | sample 8958761 | NCBI WGS metagenome assembly JAEEGJ01 (sample SAMN16246546, study PRJNA631951) | gut metagenome | biome: gut microbiome; feature: rumen; material: RS-attached | host: Bos | place: Iran: Karaj | collected 2018-10
AGATCGAAGGTGGGCGTTTTATGCTCAAGCGTGAACCGGGCGACACCGTCACGCTCACTGCGGACATTTTCCGTCACAGCCACGAAAAGTACGACGCTGCGATTTTCTACCGCCACGTAAGCAAGAAGAAGTGGGAGAAGGCTCCCATGCACTTCGTGGACAACGACCAGTGGGAAGGTTCCTTCAAGGTCGGTAACATCGGCTACTACGAATACAAGATTTGCGCATGGACGCTCGCCCCGAAGGACGTGCCGACCGAAAGCCCCGTGATGATGCTGCGCGTGGATCCGAGTTACAGCCGCATCGGTACGTGGTATGAGATGTGGCCCAAGAGCCAGGGAACCGACCCCAAGAAGAGCGCAACCTGGAAGGACTGCGAAAAGCAGCTTGACTACATCGCTGACCTCGGATTCGATACCGTGTACCTGGTGCCCATCCACCCGATTGGTGTTACCAACCGCAAGGGTGCGAACAACGCCCTGCATGCCAAGACCGACAAGAAGGGCAAGCCGATTGAACCGGGATGCCCGTATGCCGTGGGTAACAAGAACGGCGGCCATTACGACGTGGACCCGGAACTTGGCAGCATGAAGGACTTCGAGCACTTCGCGAAGGCCGCCCGCAACAAGGGTCTCCGCCTTGCGCTCGACATCGCGCTCAACTGCAGCCCTGACCACCCGTACGTGAAGAGCCACCCGGAATGGTTCTACCACGAACCCGATGGCAGCATCAAGTTTGCCGAAAACCCGCCGAAGAAGTACGAGGACATCTACCCGTTCGACTACTACAACGACAACTACAAGGCTCTTTGGCAGGAAATCGAGAACATCATCCTGTTCTGGGCCGACAAGGGCATTGAAATCTTCCGTATCGACAACCCGCATACCAAGCCGTTCCCGTTCTGGGAATGGCTCATCGCCGACGTGAAGGAAAAGCGCCCGGAACTCGTGTTCCTCGCCGAGGCCTTCACCCGCCCGAAGATGATGCACCGCCTTGCAAAGTCGGGTTTCGACATGAGCTACACGTATTTCGCCTGGCGCAGCGCCAAGTGGGAATTCGAGCAGTACCTGAAGGAACTCACGCAGAGCGACGCGAAGGAATACATGCGCGGAATCTTCTTCCCGACGACTCCGGACATTTTCCCGAAGTACCTCGCGTACAAGGGCCCGAATGCGTTCAAGCAGCGCTACTTCCTGGCCGGCACGCTTTCTAGCCTCACCGGCATGTACAACGGTTACGAACTGTGCGAGAACATTCCCTCGCCGGTCAAGGAAGAACTCGCCGACAGCGAGAAGTACCAGTACAAGGTCCATAACTGGAAGGGCCCGGGTATTCAGGACTTTGTGCGCCGTGTGAATACGGCACGTCAGGAACATGTGGCCCTGCAGGAATACGACAACCTGGACTTCCACTACTGCGCTAACGACCAACTGATGGTCTACTCCAAGAAGACTGGCGACGACGTTATCTTGTGCGTGTGCAACATGGACATGGATAACGCGCAAGAAGGCATGGTGGAACTCGACATGGCAAAGCTCGGGCTTGCGCCGGACTCGTTCTTCTTCCTGAAGGACCTGATTACCGACGAGAGTTTCGTGTGGCGCGGCAATCGCAATTTTGTGCGTCTTGACCCGGCAAAGGCCCCTGGCCACCTGCTCGTGCTCAAGAAGATCTAGCCGGATTTTCGGAAACTAATTTATTAGGACCGCCCCGGCGGTCCTTTTTTGTTATATTGAAAACATGATCGATATTTACGCACTTGCAAAGAATCCGCTGGTTTTCCAGAAACAGCGTACCATTACGTCGGCATACATCGACGTCTCGGGCAAGATGGGCATCGCGCAGACGGTACTCATGGTGCAGGACAACTTCACCGAGAATTTCGGCGCCATCAAGCAGGACAACTTCTGTGTCCACGAGAAGGGTGCCTACTGGGTTATCTACAAGGCGAAATTCAAGTTCTTCCAGCGCCCGTTCTGGCGCGACAAGGTAATCACCACGTCGTTCCCTGCCGACAATGCGCCTATCCGCACTTACGAGAATACGGCCATTACGACGTTGGAGGGCGAACCGATTATCCTTGCCGTGCAGGAGGCGTGTTGTCTGGATTTGCAGCGACACCGCCCCGTAAAGCTCTCTGCGGTTGATTTCCCGATGGAGGGCGCACCGGAGCCGTTTATGGACAGCAAGTTCACGAAGTTCCCGGTTACGCCCGAGGAATACGTGGAGGTGTATCGCCAGAAGGTGCTGCCCCAGCATATCGACATGTCCCACCACATGAACAACATCGAGTACGTGAAGCTCTCGCTGAACGTGTTCTCCTCGGAAGATCTAGAACTCTGCATTCCCTCGATGCTTGAGGTCCACTTTATGGGCGAGACGCACGAGGGGCAGGAGGTGCGCATCTTCCGCGCAGACAAGATGGGAGCGACCTACATGAAGATCGAGGACGATGCGGGGCGCCAGGTTTTCGAGATGAAAATCAAGATGAAGTAGCGTCTGCGCGAAGGTGCCGCGAAATTCTATATGAAAAGGGCCGCCCGGAAAAACCGCGCGACCCTTGTTTTTTTACCGAACAATATTTAGAACAGGAACGACTTTCCGAGCGATACCGCGAAGGAGGTGTTCGTGTTCGTGAAAACGGTCCCGTGGAATCCGCTCGGGTGGAAATACGAGATACCCAATTGGGTATTCCATTCCTTGGTCTTTTCTCCGAAGGTGATGCCGTACTCGATGGCGATGGCACCGTCGCTGACACGCGGGCCGAACCATACCGATGCAGTCGGCCTCCAGTCCGCCTTCCCGTCCATGTTCTCCACGAGTTTCCTGTCTTCCAGGCGTTCGCGCTTGCTTTCGTAATCGCCGCCACCCTGGTAGAACTGCAGGCCGCCCGCGGCTCCCAGGAACAGGTGCCTCCCGAGATTGAATTCGGCACCCGCGACAATGCGTTCCTGCAGGTTCCAGAACGTGTAGTCAGCGTCGCCCTCCTTGGAGGCGAGCCATGCTTCGTAGCTATCCAGGGAGCAGGGGACATCGTTGCACCCGAACTGCAGTGTACCAGCGATACCCGCGACGGAAGCCGAAACGAACAGCGGGGAAATAGCCCCTGCGGGGTGGAACCCGAAGGAGATTGCGCCACCGCCGGCGTTGACCTGCTCCACGTTCAAGCCGCTGGATGCGATTGTCCCGTAGGCGTCGGCCGAAAGGCTCACCTGCTTTTCGCCCGCCGGGGTAGATTTCGGCTGGTGAAACGCGGGGAGCGGTGCGGAACCCATCGACTGCATCTTGGGCGGAATGCACCCGGTCATGGTGAGGAGAGTCGCCCCTGCAATAAGGAGGAGCGGGAGTTTCTTTATGCTCATTATAACATCCCTTGGCCGGGGCCACCCCCGGCACAGTATATATGTGTTGTCTGAAAGTTATGTTATTTGATATCGTGCGTCAATAGGGCATTATTGCAGTTTTATGGAGTGTATTACGCACGTTTCGTTTGTCCTTAATGCCTGCAATGTCAAGCGTGACGCGGAATAGCCGTTGCCTGCGGTCACCTGGGTATTGACGATTTCGGATAGTGGTAAAACTTTGGTAACAAAGGCATTTTGCACCGAGTTGTTGACAAGATTTACCTTTCCGTGAGAATTCGTGCCGAAATAGACCTCGCTATTCTGGCAGGTGCTGCCTAGGTATTCGACGCTCAGTTCCTTGTAGTTGTCGAGCGAGAACGTTCCCCCGAAATCGAGATGGATGCCTGCATAGCGTTCATTGAAGGTGAACGTGGTGGCATCGGTGTTGAGGACCTTGCCCTTCTCGATGGTGGTGGATTCGTTCCAGTTCACGAGTGTGTATGCGGACGGGTACAGGTCTGCGCTGCCTATTGCCGCGGGCTTTTCGCTCAGCACCCTGGCCGAGGTAATCAACCTTGCGTTTCTGAGGGTCACGTCGGCCCCGCTGGAATTGAGGACCAGGCGGAACCAGCGGTACTTGGCCATCGCGCCCTTCGCAGTGGGCATCTGCCAGCGCACGGCGTGGAAGTTGCCGTCCTGCCTTACATTCAGTTCGTCAAGCTGCACCTGGCCACCGCCGTTCTTGCCCTGCGTGAGCAGGAGTTCCGCCTTCATCCAGTTGCCCTTCGGGTTATCGACCTTGATTTCGATTTCGAAGAACGATCCCTCGGGTACGTCCTTCGCGTTGTCGATGGTCGCCACCCGCTGCCAGCCGGAGGGTAGCCGGAACTGTACCGCATCATCGCTCTCGGTGGCGTCCCCGTTGTAGTCAAAGCGCATGTAGCCAAAACGCTTTGTCTGCAACACGCCCCCGTTCGCGATAATCTCGGGCATCTTGGAATTGTCCATGCAGCTTGTTGTGGGCGAGAAGAGCCCGGTGAGTTTTGCGTTGCGGAACTGCTTGCTGGTAGAGTCGTAGTCGAGTTTCGCCACCTCGCAGAGCAGGCGCCAGACATCGGTCTGCATGCCCTTGAGTACCACGCTGTCGATGGTCCCGTCGCTATGGGTTGGGGGCTCGATATGGCGCCCGCTGATGGGCTCGCCGAATCGCGGGTGCGTGGCGTCTACCGCATACACGGAACTTGCGGTGGACTGCGTTCCCGGGGCCTCAAACGGGAATCCTTCATACGACTTGCTGAACGCGCAGTCCGAACGGATGGCGAGATCGCCGTCGCATTGCAGGTCCATGGCGCTCGCTGTCGGGATAAACGTGCTGCTGCCCTGGTAGAGCGTGTCGCTATCCCACACGTTGTCGAACTTGATGGTATAGACGTTCACGTCAAACGGGTTTATGGTAAACGTCATATCGTCGGGAATGGCGTCCAGCATGCCTGCGCGCAGAGCCTTGTAGATGGTACGCGCGAAGGGGTAGGTGCTGCCCTGGATAAAGTCGTGGCTTGCGATACCCTTCGGGCCTGCCGTCTTGTTCTGGTCAAGGAATTGGTACACGTGGTTGTGCGAGAATTCCTCGTTTGCCGTGGTACTTGCCATCATGCGGCTTTCGGCCCTGCCCCAGGGTTCACCGTTCCGCTTTGCGGCCCTGTTGAGGCTGTAGTAGGTGTCTGCGTGCTCGGGCGACTTGCCCTTCATTTGCCCCTGGGCGATGAGTACCGCGGGGAATCCCTTGTAGCTTGCCGCCTTGCGGTATTCGCCGAAGAGGAACCTGTCCGTGCTTGTCTTTACCTCGTAGGTGCCGTTGCCCGCCTCGGTATCGTAGAGTAGCAGTTCGCGTGCTCCCGGTGAGGTGATGAGGTCGTTGAATGCCTCTGCCGCGCCGACATTCGCCTGGTTCGCCCAGAAGTCGAGCGTGGAGATGAGCCCGCGCGGCATCACGGCGCCCTGGTGGGGCGAATCAAGCGAGGCGTACAGGCGTACGGGTGCATCGCCCTGCTTACGGTTGGTATCGTACAGGTACGATGCGTAGCGCCCGAGGATACCTCCCTGGCTGATCCCGAGAACAATGAAACCGTCTTCGGTCTTGTTCAGGAAGGGAATGTTCTTGTTGCTGTTAAGGTAGTTGAAAAGGTCGGCGAGTAAGGTCGCGTTCGACTGGAGCGAGTTGCGGACCGTCTCCTGGAACTGTACCAGCACGGGCGTGTAGCCGAGTCCCGTAAGGATTTCGGGAATGCCGAATGCCTCGGTTTCTTCGTGCAACTGGTCGAGAGTACGCGCCTCGTCGGTACTCAGGTGGATGCCGTCGATGATGAAGAACGGGCGGCTGAGTGCAATCTTGAAGCGCACCGACTCGTCGACGATGGGGTCGATGATGCGGATACGCACCATCGGATAACTTGTCGTGGACTTCATTTCCCCTTCGGAATCGTAGCATGCCGAAAGCATCGGGGTGCGACCCTTCGAAATGCAGTTCATGCTGGATTGGTCAAAGAAATGAAAATCGTGGTGTGCGGCATGTGCCCCCACGGAGACGAGCGCGAAGGCGATTGCCGATGCGATGCGGTAGAACTTGTTCATGTTACTTCACCTCCAGTTTGAGAGTCTGGTTTACGCTCAGGCTTCCGGAGCGCATTTTTACCGTAATGCTTTGCAGGCCCGCAGAGGCGAATTCTAGAGTGATTTCGCTCCGGGGCTCCAGTGCCTGGCACTTGCCCGCGGTGCAGATCTCGACGCTCGGGAGCGTGTTGCGGGTTGTTGCCGCGAAGAACGGGTCGTAGGCAATCCTTACCTTCGACGTGTGCGTTTCCGTGACGGGGAGGCCGGCGAGCAGCAGGTGGTAATCCTGGAGCCCGTAGTTGACGAGGGTTGAGTCGGTAAAATACCTTATGGCATAATCCAGGTCGGCAATGAGCAGGGGAATGCTTGTGTTCCCGCTCGATGCCGCAATTTCGCCCGCCTCGTGGAACAGATTCTTGGGGCTTGCGGTGACGCTGTCCTTCAGGCGGTACTTTTCCACGAGGAACATGCTGTTGTACCAGCCGTCGCGCGATTGCTTTGCGGTGAGGTCCTTCGATTCCTGGAACCTCACGATTTGCTGGTGCTCCTGCTCGCCGAGCACGAACATGCTGTGTGTCTTTTGGCGGAGTTCGGCGCGCTCGCCTGCGGTGTACGCGCCCTTGGGGGCCTTTACCGGGTCACTGCTGAAATCGCGTACGGGGGAGTTCGGGACCACGTCGCGGAAGTAGTAGGGAACGTTCTCGTCGTCTGCGGTTGCAGTTCCAGAAGCGCTCCCTGCCGATCCGTTACTTGTCGCATCGCCTGCGCAGGTGAATTTCACGTTATCGATAAACAGCGTGGTGTACTGGTATGCGGGTACGCCGAAAAGCCCGACGCCCACCTTGTTTACGGTAGTGTTGCCTGTGCCGAGCAGGCTTGCCACGGGCACCTCGATTGCCTTCGTGCTATTTGCCTGCAGGTTGTAGAACGCGACATTACCGCTCCCGGAATTGCTGGTCAGCCAGATTCCGAATTTCACGTTCTGCGTCGCGCGTGCCGTAATCTTGAACGAACCGCCATTCAGGTGAACGGGCAGTTTGTTGAACACGAGGTTTCCCGTCCAGTCGGCCTTCGCGCCTTTCTGGCCCGAAAGCCTAATATAGGGAGAGTTCATGTTGTTGAAGTTGCCCCAGTTTGCCGCCCATTCGGGTGCCTCGGGGAAGGTACGGCCGGATTCCTCCATCCGCCCGCTGGTGCCTGCGCCGTCATAGATGACGACTTCCTTGCACGTTTCGGCATGCCCGCAGACGGCCAAAAGCCCTGCGGCAATAATGCCCTTCAGAGTCCTATTCTTCATAGGATTGCTCCATCATCGATGTATATAAAGTAAATGGCTAGAGTGCCACAGCCTAAGCCCCGGTAGAAACGTTTCCGATTCGCGTTAATCCGCCGTGCCTGATAGTTGGTCCGATAAAACTACATAAACAAAAAACTCCTGTAAAGGAGTCTTTCAAAAAATATTTTTAGAAAAAATGTCGCTTTTCGTGATTAATCACGTGACTAGGATGATTAATCGGTGATTATCTCGAGTTTGGACCTGTACACGTTCCCGTCGAGTCGCGTTTCGTACTTGTAGTGCGACGGGTAGAGCAGTTCCAGGCGCTTCTTGAATGTCGCGAGCCCGAGCCCGCCCGCATTTGATTTCGCCTTTCGCGGGAAGTTCGAGTTCTCTGTTTCGATAGTGACCTGGTTGCCTTTCTGCACAATGGAAATGTGTGCGAAACTTTCGCCGTTCGGGTTCACGCTGTGCTTGATGGCGTTCTCGACGAGCGGCATGGCGATAAGCGGTGCAATCTGGAAATTTTCGTCTTCCAGGTCTATATTGAATTTCATGTCATACTTTTCGTCAAGCCGCAACTTCTCGAGCTCCGCATACTTCTGCAGTATGTCGATATCTTCCGTGATAGGGATGGTCGCATCGCTTGTCTGGTAGAGCATCACGCGCAACAGCTTGGAAAGTTTCGCCATGGATTCTTCGGCGCGTTTCGGGTCGATCGCGATGAGTGCCGAAATGTTGTTGAGGGTGTTGAAAAGGAAATGCGGACTCAGTTGATTTTTGAGGAAGTCCAGTTCATATTGCAGTTCCATGTTCTTCTTTTCGCGCTGGAGGAAAGCCTTCAGCGTCTGGCGCAGTACGATGTTGTAGAGCACGCTCGTGATGCACACGAACGAGACCATCAGCGTGAACGTGATGACGGTGCGTATGCCAAAGTGCCCCTTGATGGCGGAGAAGCAGTAGTTGGTAAAGAATTCTACGATGCCGTCGCCTGCGGAACGGTCAGTCAGGAAGAATGCGACTTCGCGCAACAGCAGAAGCGCAATCAGCAAAAGGCAGTTGTAGATAAAGTAACGTACGTAGTGCTTCTTGAATATGCAACTGCGCACGAGGACCTTCTGGTTGATGAAGAAGATGAGGGCCGTCGCGAGTAGCGGGAGGTAGAATCCGATAATCCTCTGTGTGCTTACGTCAAATGAGGATGAAAAAGACGGGTCCAGGATGAATGCGAGCGGGAACAGGATGATGAAAATCCATGCAAGGACGATAGGCACGAAAGGCGGGAACGGGTAGTTGATGGTACCTACCTTTTCCTTCAGCATGTCCACGAGGAGTTTCTCGCTGCGCTGGAAACTTGCTTCCTGTATGCCCTCGAAGGTTTCTCGCTTGGTTTCGAAGAACTTTGTAACGGCTTTTTTCGTCTTTTTTACGGTCATAGAGTAAAATTAAGTCAAATTTGCCGTTTTTGCACCCCCTCTGTGACAATTTTATGACGAAAATGCAGAAAAAAGCGACAAAAACTCAATTTAACTTTTGCGAAGGGCTTTCCCGATACTGACACAGTCAGGGCCATTAGGAGGTAAATTTGAAGATGTAAAGAGATAGAACACGCAAACAACGAGGTTCATCATGACTACCAACGCTTACACAACCGCTCGCTCGAATGATAAGGATATCTACTTCCAGTACCTGAACGATATTTCCAAGTACCCGCTTCTCTCTCGGGAACAGGAAACGCTTCTCTTGAAGAAGATCAGGCAAGGGAGCCGCGAAGCCATGGATTTGCTCGTGAAGTCGAATCTCCGTTTCGTGGTGAATATCGCTAATCTCTACAAGGGTCAGGGGCTCGACGTGTGCGAGCTCATCAGCGAGGGCAACATGGGCCTCATGGAGGCTGCACGTCGCTTTGACCAGGGCCAGAAAATCAAGTTCATCAGCTATGCCGTGTGGTGGGTCCGCCAGAACATCACCCGCGCCATTGCCGAAAAGGGCCGCATGGTACGCATCAGCGCCGAAAAGGAACTCGTTCTCCGCCGCTTCAACAAGAAGGGTGGCAAGTTCCGCCAGGTCGTGGGTGGCACCTACGTGCTCGACACCGATAGCCTCGCCGGCGTTTCCAAGTACAAGGGCGAAGCCATCGAGAAGGTGCTCATGATGGACAACCGTGCCTCGTCGCTCGACGCTCCCGTTGGGGAATCCGGCGAGATGACTCTTGGCGATACGCTTGCATCCGATACTCCTGCAACGGACAACGTTGCCTGCAACACCGAGCGCAAGGACATCTTCGAAAAGGTCCTCCGCGATAACCTCACCGAGCAGGAACTGGATGTCGTGAAACTTTACTTTGGGCTTTCGATGGACGCCGACCTCAACTTGAAGGAAGTCGCCCCGATGGTCGGGTTCTCCAAGGAACGCGTCCGCCAGCTCAAGGAATCCGCTTTGGCGAAACTCAAGACCGAACAAATTCACCGGATCCTGAGCGAAGCCGCCTGATTTTTCATACTCTCTCTCCTTTTTTTTGAAACCGGTCCGTTTGGGCCGGTTTTTTCCGTTTTTGTGCCACCGCACCCGTCGTGAAATTGTATCTTTTCGGCATATGGATTTTAATATGAAGATTTTACGCAATTCCTTTATAGTCGCCCTTTCGGCGATGTCGCTCTCGTTTGCCGCGGGCGATACCAAGACTCCTCCGGGAGATTTCTACGATGAAGTTTCGCGCCTCAACAAGGTGCTTTCCGAAGTGAACCGCAAGTACGTGGAAGACGTGAACCCCACGGAACTCACCGATGCCGCTCTGAACGGCATCCGCGATATCCTTGACCCGCACACGACGGTGTTTACCCCGAAGGACTACGAGGGCCTCAAGGTCTCGATGGAAGGCAAGTTCGGTGGCGTGGGCATTACCATTAGCCTGCGCGACAATATCCTTACGGTGATTTCCCCGCTTTCCGGTACCCCTGCATTCAGGCTCGGTATCCGTGCGGGCGACCGAATCCGCAAGATTGACGGCAAGGATACGAAGGGAATTTCCCTCGACGACGCCGTGAGCAAATTGCGCGGTAAGATCGGGACCGACGTAACAGTTTCTATCGAGCGCGAAGGCGTGCCCGACCTGATGGACTTCGTGATTACCCGTGCCGAGATTGTGGTGCACGCCGTGCCCTACTATGGCATGGTCAGCAAGGATATCGGTTACATCAAGCTTGCTACCTTCAGTGACAAGACTACAAGCGACGTGGAAAACGCTATCCGCGGGCTCAAGAAGCAGGGCATGAAGAAGCTTATCCTCGACATGCGCTACAACCCGGGTGGACTCCTGAACCAGGCTATCGAGATTAGCGAACTGTTCCTCAAGCAGGGGAATGTGATTGTTTCTACGCTCGGCCGCACCCAGCGGACCGAAAGCCGTGCCCGCCGTGACGGCATTCTGGGCACCGATGTGCCGATGGCAGTCCTTGTGAACCAGGGGTCCGCGAGTGCCGCCGAAATTGTCTCGGGTGCACTGCAGGACTGGGACCGCGCCCTCGTGGTCGGCAAGACCTCGTTCGGTAAGGGTTCCGTGCAGACGATTTTCCCGCTCGACAACCAGGGCAACGCCCTCAAGCTTACGACCGCATTCTACTACCTGCCCTTCGGCCGCTGCATCAACAAGCCCGAAAACGGCATCAAGGGCCTCAAGCTCCACGAGGAGGAGGCTGCCGAGGAAGAAGAGGAAGCCTCTGCGGATTCCGTGAAGAAGGATACCGTGGTGCGTGACACGTTCTACACGAACAACGGCCGCATGATGTTCGGCGGTGGTGGCATTACGCCCGACGTGGATGTGGAACTTTCCCCGATGCCCTGGGTGGTGCAGGTGCAGGAACGCATGGCGATGTACTTCAAGTTTGCCGTGAAGGTGCGCCCCTCGCTCGATGCCGCGAACGTGAAGATCGATGCCAACTGGGTGGTGCCCGATTCCCTGTACACGCAGTTCAAGGAATTCTGCATGAAGGACACGAACTTTGTGAAGGTGAAGAGCAACGCACTCGTCGGTGTGGACCAGCTCGAGAAGAGCATCGTGCATGAGCAGAACTACATGGGCGACAGTTCGAAGACCGTGACGGATACGACGCTTGCCCACAGGCTCGCCGACATGCGCAAGGCCCTCGAGAACAAGCGTGACGCCCAGTTCGACGAGAACAAGGAATACATCAAGGATGGCATCAAGCGCGAACTCCTGACCGCGATGGTGAACGACTCCGTAAGCACGGCCTTCTCGCTCAAGCGCGACGAGCAGCTGAAGGAAGCCATCAAGTACCTCAGTGACACGGGCCTCTACAAGAAGACTATTTCTGGCCCGGGCAAGCGCCCTGCCGACAAGCCCAAGCAAAAGAAGAAGTAGGCTTTAAGTGGGTCTGATGAACGGCATAGCGGAAGCGCTCGGTAGGTTCGTAAGGAGGTTCCTGCGGACCGTGCTGAACTACTTCAAGTTCGTGTGGGAACTGTTCAAGAACATTCCCGGTGCCTTTACGAACTTGCACACGACAGTGGAACAGATGCAGCGCGTGGGCGTGACTAGCCTGCCTGTGGTGTTTGCGGCATCCATGGCCACGGGTGCTATCATGTCGTGGCAGCTGGCCTACCAGTTTGGCGACATGATCCCGATGATGTTCGTGGGCATGGCCGTGGGTAAGTCCGTGATGGTGGAACTTTGCCCCATCCTTACCGCGATGGTGCTTGCAGGCCGTATCGGTGCCTCCATGTGTTCGGAGTTAGGTACCATGGCGGTGACCGAACAATTAGATGCGTACAAGGTGTTGGGCCTGAGCCCCTACAAGTTCCTGCTGGCGCCGCGCCTTATCGCGACGGTCATCATGCTCCCGACGCTTACCATCATAAGCATCTTTATCGGTATTGCCGGTGGTTACGAAGTCGCCCACCTGTACAAGGAAGTCTCGTGGTCGGTGTTCTTCTACGGCGTGCGCATGTTCTACCACAACTGGGATCTTGTCGTGGGCCTTATCAAGGCGACGCTCTACGGCTACTTTATCGCAAGTTACGCCTGCTTCTTCGGGTTCTTCACCCATAGTGGTGCCGAGGGCGTGGGCAAGAGCACCAAGGCCACCGTGGTCGCCGGCATGACGAGCATATTGATTGGCGGCTTCACGCTTTCTAAACTCCTGCTCGTGTAGTCCAGATGCCTCCGTTTGTCCGCAGAAAGAAGGGTGTAACGGGAGAGGGCGCTGTCGATATCAGCGTGCTCCTTGCGAAGGTTTTGCAGAAGGCTCACATCTCCGAAAATATGGACTTCAAGACCCTCTCGGAACGCTTCGAGGAAGTGGTCGGGAAGGCGGTTTACGCGCACGTAAAACCCGAGAAACTGGACAAGCGGACACTGGTGCTCAAGGTGGGGTCTGCGGCGTGGAAAAGCGAAATTTTTATGCAAAAAAATGCTATTATTGACAAGTGTAATACATTGCTCGGAAGGCCTGTAATTCAGGCGATTCGCATAGTCTGAACGTGCCTTCCGGGAAGGTGTCTATAGGATAGTTTACTAGAGGAATTATGGCAGAAGAATCTGAAGAACTGAAGAAGGCCGAGGCAGATTACAGCGGTTCGAGCATTACCGTTCTTGAAGGCTTGGAGGCGGTTCGTGTCCGCCCCGCCATGTACATCGGCTCGACCGATATCCGCGGGCTCCACCATCTGGTATGGGAAGTCGTGGACAACTCCGTTGACGAGGCTCTGGCCGGCTTCTGCAATCACATCGAAATTTCAATCTTGCCGGGTAACGGCATCCGCGTGACCGATAACGGGCGCGGCATTCCGACGGACATTCACCCGAAGGAACACATCGGCACCATCGAGGTGGTGATGACCAAGCTCCATGCGGGCGGCAAGTTCGACAGCAATTCGTACAAGGTTTCTGCTGGCCTGCACGGTGTGGGCGTGAGCTGTGTGAACGCGCTTTCGAATAAGCTCGTGGTGACGGTGCGTCGCAACGGACGCGTAGTGAAGCAGGAATTCTCGAAGGGTATCCCGTGCGGCCCGCAGGTCGACGTGGGCGAGAGCGACGGCACGACCGGAACTTCCGTGGAGTTCTACCCGGACGATACGATTTTCTCTGAAACCGTCTACGTGTATGACACGCTGGCGACGCGCTTCCGCGAACTCGCGTTCCTGATGAGCGGGCTTCGCCTGACGCTTACCGACGAGCGCGACGAGGAAAAGCGCTCCGAGACGTTCTGCTACCCGGGTGGCGTTTCCGAGTTCGTGCGCTATGTGGACGAACACCGCACTCCTCTCTTTAACGAGCCCATTCACCTGGTGCTCCCCGATGGTCAGTACCCGCTGGAAGTCGCCATGTGGTACAACGACGGCTACCAGGAAAACTTCTTCAGTTTCGTGAACAACGTGAACACCTATGACGGTGGTACGCACGTTACGGGCTTCAAGACGGCGCTTACGCGCGTCATCAACAAGTTTGCTGCCGAAATGCCCAAGGGCAAAAAGGAAGCGCAGATTACGAGCGACGATATTCGTGAAGGTCTCACCGCCGTTATCGCCATCAAGGTTTCGCAGCCGCAGTTCGAAGGCCAGACCAAGCGCAAGCTCGGCAACTCCGAAATTGCAAGTTACGTGAATAGCGCGTTTGGCGCAAAGCTCGAGGAATTCTTCCAGGAGAATCCGGCTGCTATCAAGGTGATTCTCGACAAGGTTTACAACGCGGCACTCGCCCGCGAGGCGGCGCACCGTGCCCGCAACCTCGCACGCCGCAAGAACGTGCTCGAGAGTGGCGGACTCCCCGGCAAGCTCGCGGACTGCAGTAGCCGCGACCCGAAGGAATGCGAGCTCTTTATTGTCGAGGGTGACTCTGCAGGCGGTTCCGCGAAGAGCGGACGTAACCGCGAGTTCCAGGCGATCCTCCCGCTGCGCGGTAAGATTCTGAACGTGGAAAAGGCTTCCTTGCACCGCGTGCTCGATACCGAAGAAATCCAGAACCTGGTGAACGCTATCGGTACGGGTATCGGTACGGAATTCAAGATGGAGAAGCTCCGTTACGACAAGATCATCATCATGACCGATGCTGATGTGGACGGCTCTCACATCCAGACGCTCCTCCTCACGTTCTTCTTCCGCTACATGCGTCCGCTTATCGATGCGGGCCATATCTTCCTCGCCATGCCTCCTCTGTACAAGCTGAAGGTGGGCCAGAAGGAACGCTACCTGTTCGACGAAGTCGAGAAGGACAAGGTGATGGCCGAAGTCGAAGACAAGAAGAACGTGACCATCAACCGATTCAAGGGTCTTGGCGAAATGTCTGCCGACCAGCTGAACGAGACGACAATGGACCCGAAGCTCCGCCTGCTCAAGCAGTGCTATGTGGAAGACGGCGTGCTCGCCGACCAGATTTTCAGCATGCTCATGGGCGAAGACGTGGAACCGCGTCGCAAGTTCATCGAGACGAACGCCTACAAGGTCTTGAACGATCTGGATGTCTAGTACGATGAGCCCGTCGAAAGCCGATTTTCAGGTAGTGTTGGGCCAGGCCCGCGAACTGGTGAAGGACCAGCTCGCCATGGCCGAGCAGGTGATTATGCAGGTGGCGCATACCGCCCCTGCAGGCATATCCGAACGCCTGGTCTCGCTTTTCGGCCGGAAGGGCAAGCGTATCCGCTCGACACTCCTGTGCCTTATCGCCAACTGCGGGGCAAATGCACCCGTCAAGGACCGCGTGGCTCATGCCTGCGCGAGCGTGGAACTCCTGCACCTTGCTAGTCTCGTGCACGATGACATCATCGATGGTACGGAACTGAGGCGCGGGCAGATTACCGCCCACAAGGAGTGGGGTACGCAGATTGCGGTGCTGGTAGGCGACTACGTGCTTTCGCAGTCCATGCGCTGCGTGATTGGAGAAGAGGCGAGGAATATTCCGGTCATTATCTCCGATGCCGCCGACAAGCTTATCGTGGGCGAGATTATGGAACTCGACCACTGCGGCGAGATGACGCTTTCCCGCGAGATGTACAACGATATCATTGACCGCAAGACTGCCGCCCTCATCGAGGCTGCTGCACGCATTGGCGGTATCATGGCGGGCTTCGACAAGTCTCTCGTGGATGACTGCGCCAGGATGGGCGCACACTTTGGACTTGCCTTCCAGATTATCGACGACCTGCTCGATTACGGGTTCGGCTCGAAGAACCTGGACAAGGCGAAGTTCACCGACCTCTCTAATGGGCTCATAACGCTCCCGCTGCTGTACTACTTCGAGGACTGCAGTGCGGAAGAACGTGCCGAGATGGAATCGCTTATCAAGCGTGTCGCGACAGACGATGTCGCGGGCGAGATAATTGCACGCCTGAACGCGAAGAAGAGTTTCGAGAAGGCTAAGGCCGAAGCTCAGGATCACCTGGAACAGGCGCTGCAGATTGCGGAAAAGTTCCCGAAGAACAACTTTACCGACGAGATTGTCGCCATGTTCGCAAGCATGAGCGACCGCGGTAATTAAATTATTTCCTGCGCATCCAGAAGGCGAGGAACACAATCACCGACAGGATACAGACTGCGATGATGCCCCAGAAGGCTATTGCCGATCCGGTAATCGCATCGCCGTTCATGCCGAAGGGCAACTTCACGTTCATGCCGAACAAGCTTGCGAAGAACGTCGGGAGCGATATAGAAATCGTCACGATGGTCAAGTTCTTCATCAACTGGTTCACGTTGTTGTTGATGACGCTTGCGCGTGCATCCATCATGGACGTCAAGATGTTTGCGTAGATGTTTGCCTGCTGCAGACTCTGTCCGTTCTCAATTTGGATATCTTCAAGCAGTTCGCGTTCGGCCTCGGTCCAGTTGAGGCTACGGCCCATCTGGAGTTTCTTCAGAAGCGTGTCGTTGCTGTTGAGTGCGCTCACGTAGTAAATCAAGCCCTTGTTCAGGCTGAACATGCTGAGCAGGTACTTATTCTCCATCGAGGTGTTGAGGCGCAGTTCCAAATCGTCGTTGATGCGGTTGATAATGCGCAGGTGCTCGTTAAAGTGAGATATCGCGAAACTCAGCACGCGAAGCACGAAGGTGTTTAAGCTGTCAATTTTCGAGAAGCGACGTTCGTCTGTTACGGGAATGTCGCTGTCGGTCAGGAGCAGCACCCAGTCCTTGAAGATGAATATGCCGA
>JAEEGJ010017231.1_pt1 | contig 16385 bp, 10 predicted proteins | sample 8958761 | NCBI WGS metagenome assembly JAEEGJ01 (sample SAMN16246546, study PRJNA631951) | gut metagenome | biome: gut microbiome; feature: rumen; material: RS-attached | host: Bos | place: Iran: Karaj | collected 2018-10
CACCCGCAGGTTACGCGCATACACAGGTATCTGCCCCCAGAACGTAACGAGTTTCTTCGCTATCGGGTTCGCCCCCTGCTTCAGTTGATCCTGCTTCTGCTTCGCTCCGAAGTTACCTGTTTTAAAGATGTTCTGCAGGACAATCCGTCCTTTCCCACTGTTCTTCTTACTATACAGCGGCATCAGACCTTCGGGGAACCCTAACTGTTCCACTGCCATGGCACCGAATACCTCCCAGTATTTCCTCAGACCTAAAAAATCCAGATCCTCCTCGAGTGTCTGGAGATCAATCTCTGCGATATGCTGGTGCAGGAACATCAGCCAGTCGGACACCTGACGGAGTCCTACCCCACCCGATCCTGCATAGTGCCCCACCATATGGGCAAAGATAAAGAGCACGTCGAACTGCACAGGCGGCAGGATAGCCCCTTTGAGCAATCCCTCCGTGAGATGTCTCCCCCCCTCCGCCAGTCGTATCTTCTTCCATTCAGGCGTATGCAACCGGCACTGTTTGTTGATATAGAAGCGGAAGTCGCCATGCACCTCGATGGTCAGCCCCTTGTATTGGAACGCCGAGTGCTTCCTCCCCACATCCTCATGCTCCACCTCCTCGGCGATCATCAGCATCAGTTCCCGTGCCTTCCTATACTCCTCGGCATCGAGCACCAGCAGGTCGATATCACCCACCACGCGGTGCAGCGGCTGTCGGTAGCACGTGGCCACGCCAGCCCCTTTCAGCAGCATCGAGTGCACCCCTTTGCGCTCCAGCTGTATCATCAGCTGGGGTACGAACGCATTCATCCTGCGGTTCTCATCCTCCAGACTCATCGTACGAGCATAGAACTGCATGATCTTCGGGCGCGGTCCGTGGAACTGTTTCGGCAAGGCAGATATACCGTCGGTCACGATACCAACCACCGTCTGCTCCTTCGTCAGTTGGTACACCACATCCCAGTCGGTATTCTCCGTAAACACCGACTGTTCCGGCTGCGTGCCCCACAGTCCGGCTTTCAACAGCTCCAGAAACGCCTTCTTATTCTTCATTTCTATAGTGATTGTGGTGCAAAGATAGTTATTATAATTGAAAATTGAAAATTGAAAATTGAAAATTATTCCTTTGCTGTGGATTATAAGCTTAGACAGAAGGACAAAAGAACTAACTTCTTCTTCACATCACCTTTTCAGTTTCAGCACACATGGCAGGAAAAGGAAGAGGGGGATAATACTCAACAGTAAGCCACCAATGGTGCCTACGGCAAGAGCGTACCAGAAAGGCTGATCGTCAGGACCGTCGATAAGGAAAGGAATCATGCCCAGCACGGTTGATAGTATGGTAAGAAGAATAGGAATGATCTTATGATTAAAGGCCGTTACATACCTTTTGCTCCCCTTCCATCGCCACTTTTTCCCGTCAGTATCGGCAGTCAGTAATTCCCTTTCACGCTGGTTGTTGTACTGACCGATAATGTATATCCCCGCATTCACGGTCAGACCAGCCAGTAGTACCATGGCTGCAAATCCCCCTGTACCGAAAGGTACACCAGTGACAAAATACGTAAGAAAAAGTCCGATGAACGATACCGGTATGAGTAAGACAACCGCTAAGGCCTGCATCAGACTCTCATACAAGATAGCGATGATGAAGAAAATAATGACCGCCACCAGTCCGATGAGCCAATATTGCATACCCTCATCCTCATATGCCCCCCACGACCTGTCCATGCAGCGGAATCCCACCGGAAAATAGTTATTGAACTTCTCCGTGGTCGTCTTGATCAGTTTATTCGTGTAGGAAAACGACCCCAGAACATTGAATGCCACTTCCAGGATATACTCCTGATTCTCCCTCGGAATTACATTTTTTGCCTCCCGCCTGTTGATGCCCATAAAGCCAGAAGGGCGCACCACCCTTCCCCCCACATTGATGTACGAATTCCTTAGCTGCCACTCATCAAACGAATCCATGGTCGAAGGGCGCACCACTACTGGCAGCAGCCTACTGTCCGATACCTCAATCCTGTCGGCTGCCCCCCTTTCTAACAGGTTTCTTAGTGCATGATATATACCCTGCGGATGCAGTCCTGAGAGCGCAAGCGCCCGCTTGTTATATTCCATATACAACTCGTCCTCCTGATTCTCATAACGTGGTATCCTGATCACCAAATCGGCCACCCGAGAGTTGCGACGCAGTTCGCGGCACATTTCCTCCGCAAAAGCATACAACCTGTCATAGTCATAACCACCAATCATGATACTATTTGCACGGTATTGCAACTGCAGCGAATTACTGAAACCCCGCTCGCTCACACCATACGTAGCCCAGTCGGCCCCGCCAATCGACACCAGCTTACCTATCACTTTATTCTCCAGTATTCTGGGAAACCCTGTCTTCAAAGCCTCGTCGGTAAAGTCCACATCAATCGTAGCCCCCTGTCCGCCTACCGATGTATCAAACCGCCTAATCCCTTTACTATACTGCGTAAGGAAAGCCTCCACCTCCCGAATCTTCCCATTCAGCTCCTGCACACTGCCGCCTACGGGCATTTCCCCGCGTATGTGCAGCATCGTTCTGGGTTTCTTCGGACTATACGTATTGGTAGAAAGACACATCATGAAACATTTCAGAGAACCTGCGAACATCAAGGCAAACAGCAAGAGCAAAGCCCACCGTCCGAACCGCTGCTGACTCCACCCCACATATCGTCGATAGATACGCGAGAATGCCACAACCAGTTGCATCCGCCATGTTCTTTTTGTGATCTTCCTCCTGCTCGAAAATCCACACTGTTCAATCAAGGCAGGAACAAACACCGAAGCCACCACAATGGCAATCACGAGATTCACCATCACCACCACCGAAAAATCCTTCAAGTCGTGCCTGATGAAATCCGGTAGCCAGAACACTATCACCAATGCCCCGATGGTAGTAAGCATCGCTGCCAGAATTCCCACGAAAGCCCTTCGGTTACAGTAATACCCATAATGATCCACCATCACGATGGTAGCATCGATAATGATGCCCAACGATACCGTAATCCCCGCCATTGACATCGGATGCAGTCGAATATCCAATAGCCAGTAAAGCACCACCGCCAGCAGGATATTCGCCAGCAGCGCCACTGTAATCATTGCTGTATATACCCAGTTCCTCCCCCCCGAAAGCCACACGAACAGCAACAGAATCACTAGTGTGAGCGACGACCGCAGCAGAAGCGTATAAAAGTCCTTCATCTGCACATCCGCCCGATCATATACCATCGTCGAATGCGCAGTCATGAAAGCATTCCCAGCCCCCTTCAGCGCCTCTTTCACACTCTTCGATGTCCTTATCACACTCGCATCCTTATCCGCAAACACATTTACATACACCGAGTTCATACCATTCACGCGGTAGTAGCTCTCGGGCTTTTGCTCACGGATACTACTTGTGGTCAGATTATTCAGGTAGATCATCTTTCCCCCCACCGTCCGCAGCGGCATCTCCTCAAAACTCTTCCCGTTCCCCTTGGAAGTCAGCACCAGCGGCACCGTCACCCTTCCCTCATCCATGGTCACCTCGCCCACCACGTCCTCCTGTCCTGTGAAACTCCTCACCGCCTCAACTATGTCGCTGTTCGTCAAACCGTACACCGCTATCTCTTCCGCATCATACGAGATGTCCATATACTGCATCTTCGTTCCCGATACCTCCACATGGTGCACCCCCTCCATCTTCTCCACCTCGCACTTTACTTCCTTCTCCGCCAGCTGTATCATCTGCTCCTCTGACATATCCGCATTCAGCTGATAGGTAAGAATCAGCTTCACCTCATCATCATCCGCCCGCGCAGCATCCACCTCGCCACCACTCACCACGGGGAACGACATCTGTTCCGGCAACTTCGGGCGCAGTTGTCTGAGGATGGAGGCTATTTCGAACTTCGCCATCGACACGTTCGCCTTCGGTTTCATCTCTACGAAGACCATTCCCGATCCGAATAAACTCATCGATGATACCTTCTCCACCCCCTTTACCGCGCTCACTGCCGCCTCAATGCGCGATGTGATGTTCTGTTCCACCACCTTGGCCGACGCGTTTTGCCACCCATATGAAATGGTCAGCTGCTTTCCCTGCTCTGGTCGCGGTTCGTTACCGATGTCCAGGCTCGGCACCAACGCCGCCCCAATCACCATCAGGATGCACATCACCAAAAGAATACTGAAGTTATGCCTCATCATTTCCTATACAACAGATAATACACCAAAGGAACGAAAAACAAGCTCACCAGCGTACCCACCAGCATGCCCACAATAAGGGTGAACGAAAGCGGGAACTGCAGGGCCGACCCCATATCACCGCGATGCAGCAGCGGCACAATGGCCATCATCGTGGTGAGCGATGTCATCACAATAGGCTTCAGTCGGCGATGCCCCGCCACCATAATCGCTTTCAGCAAAGAACACCTCTCAGGCCTCTCCACACTCCTATATAGACGATTGATGGTGTCAACCTTCAATATCGAGTCATTCACGATAATGCCGCACATCACCACCATACCAATCATCGACATGATGTTCACCGATTCCCCCGCCGCCCATACAACAAGCAGCACCAAGGCCACATCCACCACCACCTCAACCAGAATAATCATGGGCTGTATCATACTCTCAAACTGTGCAGCCAGGATAAAATAGAGCAGCAGAAGCGCCACCACAAGAACCATCAGTAGTTCACTAATCATACTGCGCGACGAGAAATAACCGCCCACAAACGATGCCTGAAAGTCCCCGCACCTCTCATCGTCGGTCAGCCAGGCAAGATACCTCATCACCCCCTTCACCACCTTGTCATCCGCCTTGTCGATATTGATCACCGCGAACTCGCCATCCTCACTCGCATACAGATGCTTATAGTCGTCTGTGCGCTGTTCCTTCACCAGATACGAGATAGGAATATCAACCCCCTCGCTATTACGAATCGTATTTCCCAGCAGCACCGCCGCATCCCTACTGTTACTACCAATGACAACCGGCACGCTCTCACCGCCGCTGTTGATATCGTAGATACTGTTATTCCCCAGCAACTCCTTCAGTCGTGCATACAGCTGCTGGTACGAAACCCTATAATATCCCATCAACTCCGCATCCGTCGTATATTTCAAATACGTTTCCGTGGCCACCGGCTGAATGCCCAGCTCAGGCAAGTGAGCCCGCAGCGAATCCGTCACCATGCGGGTCAGCTCAACCCCCGGTCGCCCACCCTCCCGTTTATGTAACCTGATCTGCAGGTCGGGCTCCTCAGTCGAGAAAATCATATCAAACACATTCGCAGCCAGTTCCGTCTCTATTTTAGCATGCGGATAGTGCTTCCCCATATATTGGCGAATCGTTTCAACAGCCCTGTCAAGATCCTCCACCGATTTCCCTTTCACGTAGCACACCGCCTCACTGCTCGTAATGTTCCTGGTATGCGACAAGATGAAATCCTGTCCGCCCACCAAGGTTGTCGATGTCTCCACATACGGTTTCACCGCCCCCAACAGCTCCATCATCCTTCGGTTATTCTCCTCAGGCGTAATCCCGTTGTTCCAGTCAATGCAAACCAAGGCATCATCATGCGCAATCTCCGGCATCCGCTCCTTACGTACAAATGGGAACAACATCACGATAACTAACACGCAAACGGCGAAGAACGTCAGCATCATCCATGCATGACGGAAGGTAAGCTCCATACCCCGCTCATAGAAGCGCATCACCAGTCCATTCGTCCTCTCCACCAACCTGTTCGTCTGCTCTATCGTCCCCCTGTGCTTCCTACATAGAACGAAATAACACACCGGCACCACCCATGCAGCCACCGCCAACGAGCAGAACAGCGCAATCGATACCCCCATGGCCTGATCATAGAACAGCGCCCCTGCCGTACCGCTAAGAAATATCAACGGAATAAATACCGAGCAAGTAGTGAGCACCGACGAAAGCATCGGCATAATCACCTCCTTAACTGCATCAACAATAGCCCCATCTGTCATCATCCCCTTCTGTCGGATGTTGTCTATCACGATAATTGAATTATCCACAATCATTCCAACGCCAAGGATCAACCCCGACAACGATATGATATTCAGCGAGATGCCTATCAAGTAGAAGCAAAGCAAGGTAAGAATCAGCGAAAGCGGAATCGAGACCATCACGAGCAATGGCAGCCGCCACCCACCAATAAACAGAAACAGCACCACGCTGGCCATCACCACGCCTAGCACAAGGTTCCATTCCAGGTTGACAATACTATATGAAAGCAGTTGTGTCTGATCGCGTGTAACCTTAAACCTCAGTTCCGGATAATCCTTACTCAAGTCCTTCATCAGCGTATCCACCCTATGCTGCAGGCCGCTCATTTGGGCGTTGCTTTGCTTGATCACAGCCATGGTAATAGCATTATTGCCTTCCGATGTCACGATACCCTTTCTCTCAGCGGCCGATTCCTCTACCTTGCAGAAATCCTTCAACTGCAACAAGCGACCTTCAGTCTGCAGATAGATATCCTCAATGTCATGAACAGACAATATCTGAGCATCAAAATGAATGCTATAGCGATATATACCATCACGCACGCTCAATGCTGCCAATACGATGTTATTATCACTGATCGCCTTTTCTAAATCCGAATTCGTCAGCCCGAGAGATTGCATCTTCAGTTCGTTTGGGATGATGGTAATCTGCGTGCCCACCGTTCCACTATAGTCTACCATAGCCACCTCAGGCAACTGTTCCAGTCGTTTACTAATCACGTTCCTTACCAATCTACTTGTCTGTTCTGGCTTGCCGCCTGTAACATCCACATAGAATGCGGGAATATCCATCGCACCAATCTTCATGGCCTTTGGGCGCTCCATCCCCTTAGGCATACTACTCATGGCACGGTCAATCTTTTCATTCACTTCGATGAAGAGCAGACTCATATCACTGCCTGGGTCGAAGGTCATGGTAATGATACCAGCATCGGTACGTGATGTTGATTCAATTCTCTTCAGTCCTGCGACCTGCGAAAGTTGCTGACGCATTTGACTAACAATCTGTTGTTCTATCTCACGCGCCGAACTTCCTTGGGCCGACATCTGCACCACAATACGCGGCACATCTATATCAGGCATCAAAGAAACCGGTATTCGTTGGAAAGCAAGAACGCCAAGTGCTACAATGGCAATCAACGACATCGTAACAGCAATCGGGCGATGAAGAAGTGTTTTAAGCATCATTGTCAACTGTCAACTAATTATCAATTGATGAAATCGTCACCTCCGTATCGTCCGCCAGATTAAGGTTACCTGACGTAATAACGATATCACCCTCATTAACCGTCGTCTGTTTCTTCTCACAACCAGTGATAGCATAACTCGTCAGATTACTATATTGAATATCTACGTATGTCCAAACAACACGACTCGTCTTCTTGTCATAGACAAACACCACATGACATCCGTCACGTTCAACCACCGCCTCCTTGGGCACAACAAGCATATCACGAACAGAGTTCTCGATGACAATCTTTACGTTCATTCCATCAAGAAGTCTGCCAGAAGTATTCTTCACCCTTGCCTTGACTGAAACAAGTCCTTTCTCATCAATCGTAGGATTGATTTCAGTAACGGTTCCGTTCAGCACCATGTTTTCATCAATATAAGGAGATACTCTTACGGCAGTTCCTTTATTTACAGAGGCAAGTTCCGACTCAAGGATTTTGAATTCCACATCAAAGAAGGAGTCGTCTATCAATGTACAAAACTTATCTCCACGCTGATGAGGACGCGCCACAAGGTCAGCTATCTTTCCGCCGAAAGGAGCTATAAGTCTACAATCCGAGAGCGATGTCTCGGCTGCTCTTATGGAGAATTTTGCAGAATAATAGCCAGATGTCATTTCTGCTCTTTTCATGACATCAGCAGGCACATTCTTAGCATCGGCCTCATAACCAAGACCAATAAGTTTATCTTGCAGATCTACTTTTGCTTTCTCCAAATCGTGTTTCGCTCTTTCCAGTGTGGCACTCATATCACGGGTGTCTGCAACGGCAAGCACCATTCCTCTTGATACCCTTTGACCATTCTTTACGTTCACGCTTCTAAGGATTTCGCCCGCTTTCGGACACATCAACTCAGCTCGTCGAATGGCAACCAACTTACCATTACACAGTATCTGCTTCTGGAACACCTGCTTACGAAGCACCACGGTATCTACCTCCACAATAGTCTGTTCCATTGCAGCTATGGGTAACTCTTTCTCTTCTTTTTCCTTTTTATGTGTCAACGAGAATACCACAAACACAACAACACCAGTAAGAAGTAAGCCTGCGATAGAAGAAATCGCGATCTTTATATATCTCTTCCTCATGATAACTTATTGTATTAAAGATTCAAAATCAACTGTCAAATCACTATTATGCTGCCAATCATACAGGGTGGCCTTCTGCAAGGTGTAATAATCGTTCCAAAAAGACGACAGCTGGACTATATATTGCGCCTTGGCAGATTCCATTTCCTGCTGAGCTGTATTAAGTTCTGTTACAGAAATAGCACCAGTTTCATACCGCTTACGTGTTATTTCATAGCGCTCAACCGCTATTTCCTGTGCGCGAAGGGCATCCTTGCATTGTGTAGGTTGCGCATTGAATTGCGTTACCTTTTTACGAATATCCTGCATATAGTCAAGATGCTCTTGTTCAAGTTGCGTCTTCACCACATCAAGTTGCGCCTGAGCCATTTTTATCCTACCTTTGCTTACACCCCAGTCGAAAATGGGTAATGATATCGTCAATCCGATAATCTCGTTATCCATCAAATGACTGTAAGCGTTTCCCAAAGAACGACCTGTCTGAGTAAACCCGAGTTCACTGCTAACGGTCATTTTTATACCCTTATTAGCCTTTGCCTGTGCCAGAGTTTTCTGGGCTTCGAGCATTTGCAGTTTCTGGTTAAGACTATGCGAAGAGTTGCTTATGGCTTTTTGCAGCACATCATCGGCATTGACAAGAAATTCAGGAATAGTAATTGGTGGTAGCAGATCAGCATTCTCGTAGTTTGTTAAACGAAGATATGAGAACAACTCATACATACTTTCATCAAGAGCTATCTTGTTCTTCTTTACCGCCAAACGAGCATTGGTCAACGACAGTTCCATCTGAAGCACCTCACTCTTCGTCGTTGTGGTCAGGTTCAACCTACTTTTCGACAACTCATAGAGGCGATCACGTTCTTCCACGGTTGCAACACTTTGCTTATACGCAGACTGGGCAGCAAGAACGTTGAAAAACAAAGATGTAACCCTTATGGTTATGTCTTGTAACGAACTGATATAATTGCGTTCTGCTATTTGATACTCCACAGGTGCAGTCTTCTTTTCCCATTTCAGTGAATTGTAGGAACTCAAGCTTTGGTTATAACTAATACGGAGCGGCTGTGAGTTATAAGTCTTTTCATTATAATCAAACTGATCCAGTCTGTACAGGTACGATTGGAGAGAGAGCGTGCCACCCGTAGCCGCAATTCTTTGGTCAAGCGAGAGTGTCAGGTAGTTGGTCAACGTATTATTGTTTACCTGATTAACACGTCCCGTCTCAAAATCACGAGCTTCTACAACTGAATGATTGAACTGTCCTAACATCCCCTCAAGATTCACCGAAGGTTTCAATTCTGCCCTAAATGCGCGATATTGCCAATACTTACTCATAAAAGAGAAACGGGCTATCTGTGCATCAAGAGAGTTTTCCTGTGCTATCCTTATCGCGTTATCAAGGGTTAGCGTCTGAGCCTTGATAGTACAACAGCCCATCCATAGCATTATTATATATATACCAATTCTTCTCATCTTATTATATCATATAAGTTATGCAAACTATACCATATTATGCTGATTCTACAAAAGTTCCCTGGCCTTTTTCTTCATATCTCTTGTAGCAGGAGATTCCACCTTGGGTTTCATATCGATCACCCGTTTTGCCATTGCCTTTGTTTTCTGCTTGTTGCCGCTTTCATGATACAGCAACATCAGTTGATACAATGGATAGAGGCGGTTGGGCATCACCGAGAAAGCCTTGTTGTATGCCTGTTCTGCCAGATCATAAAAATTCATATCCTTGAAATTATTACCGATAAGTATATAAAACATAGGATCGTTGCTTATCAATGTCCCTTTTTGAAAAACAGCGTTGCTTTCGTTATATCTTCCGAATGAACGTAGTAGCTTCCCGAAATCAAACAAGAAGAGGAAATTATCATGTTCTAAAGGCAGTAACTCATAATAATCATTGATAAACGCTTCTTGACCTGAATTGCAGAACAGACGATATGACATGTCTGCCTCTATACGTTTTTTCATCTCTGTGTTTACAAATAGGCTGCTCAGCAATAAAACCATAGCTATAAACACACATGATTTCCAATTAAATAGACGCAAAGGTTTACATATCAGCCTGTTGACGACATGACCTTTGGTCTCATTCATTGGCTGACTGTTCCCCCATGCCGCAATCAACACAACGATCAATTTATAGGGCAACAATTCAAATGGATATGACGTCATTGAAAAAATGAGCAAAGCTATAACGCCATAACAGAGCGACTTGCTATGTCCATACAATTTCACTAATAGGGTTATTGTAGCAAAAGCACATAGCAACGCACCTATCACTCCTTGTTCAAGTATTATCTTCAGATAATCATTGCACATGAAGTTTGTAACATCTGCTGAATCAAATAATGGTATATACCCGTTATTCGCGAATAACTCCGAAGTGCCCTCTGCTTCGGCATGGAAGAAACCACCTATTCCCGTGCCAATCAATGGTGAATGCTTCCACGAAGTCAACGACGACAGCCAGATGAGCAAACGCCCATCTGCTGAACCTTTCTTCATGAAATACATACCTATTACCACAATGATTATGGCTCCCCATAAATAGTATCTGTATCGGTAGTACTTATCGCGGTAGATCCACAAGCACATGATTGCTAAAGCCATAAACGCAGAGCGGCTCCAGGTAGCAGGCAAAACCAATAATGTGAGAATCAGTATGATATAGTAAAGGTGTATTGTTTTCACCTTCCTCCATGTCAGGAGATACATCCCATTACGTTCTGAATTTAGCATACTCAATATAATCACTACCCCCAGCGCTAAACAAGCAGAATAGGGACCGGGATTATAAAAGGTTCCCGTAATCATGAATAATAAATGATTACTATTGCCGCCCATCAGCTGCATCATTCCAGACAATGCTTCGTAGCCGCAGAACAACAGCAGGAAGAGAATCAATAACTTGTCAGCAAGATCGTAGTGCGAAAAGAACAGACGCAATGCAAAATAGAATGCAAACATCATCACACCCTTTATGGCGTCTGTTGCGCATGGATTTTCAGTCCAGAACCATACCCGACAACAATAATACACAAACCACAACAATACAAACACATCGCTCCATACCATGTGGAAGCATGCTTTACAAGCTCCTTGCTGAAACCTCTTTATCATGCACGTCACAATTACAATGCCAGCTATTACCTCTATGCCATGCATCACCTTTACGTCTGCAAAGGTAATACGCACATCCAATGGTTGTAATACCAGGTACAGGATATATAGCAATACAATGATGCTGATAGCAACAGTGTAATATGATTCTACTATGTTTCTGATCTTCCTTGTCATTTCACACTGAATTTAACACCTACAACACCCACAATATACTCTTCAGGTACTAATCCCCAATACCGTGAGTCGTCCGAATCTATAACATTATCTCCTGCCATAAAATAATAATTATGTTGAAACTGATGTCTAGTCAGCAGATGTCCGTTGGCCTTTACTTCACCAGTATCCCAGTCCCGTGTAACCTTCTGTCCGAGTTCCCATTCCAAAATGAATCCATACAAGGCTGCTTCTAAGGGAGTAATCCTCATCACATCCCCTTTCCGTGGAATATACATCGGACCCATATTATAGACATTCCATTTAACATGATCATCAAACGGGTATGTTTGTACTTCTTTTGCCCAACTCATAGATTCAGGGAGATGATCGTATTTCATTTGCTCTTTCTCTATTCCAAGTACTTCTTCGTAATGGTCATTCCTATAGAATCCATCTACTATGCTTAAACTATCTCCAGGCATGCCAACAACCCGTTTACAAAAAACATTGTTGATAATAAAACTAATTTTCCAGTCATGATGAGGAAAGTTGAACACCACGATATCGTTGTGACGTATAGGTCGTATTCCCCTTGTTCTCCATGATTTCAATTCAATTCCTTTGTCATCGAAATGGAAATCCTTATAAATTCTTGCCCCGATCAGCGTTTTATTCACAATCACCTCATCTCCTGGTTTCAACGTGGGATACATCGAATAAGAAGGAATGGAAAAGAAATCAAACAGAAAGACACGGCACAAAAGCCACAACCCAAAGAGTAGCTGAAGGGTAATCACCCCTATTACAACATATCGTAATATCCTCTTCATCATTTTTATTTTCCGTTTTTCCAACACCAAATAGTCACCATTGTAAGTATAAAACAAATACCTACATAAAACACCATATATAGCCCATGATTCAGTCTGTTCACAAAGAAGTATGAAAACAACACCAAACACCAACCAGCGCAAACCGAAAACCATAAGTAAGAATCCTTCCAGCAACCTGAACATTTCTTAAGTCCAACGGTTTCTAAAACAAATCCTCTTTGTTTCCAGCCAACAAGCAGTATGCCGCCTACTATTGCCCACAACACAACACTCTTCACGAACGATGCCATTGGCGTAAAATGTATGAGCTCTCCGAAACAACCACACGATTCAATGCTTCCAAGTATGGTCGGTAAAAAAGCATTCACCGTGGTTAACCACACAAAAAACGTCAGAAGCAAAAACATACCACATAATGCCATGTGCCTGTATTTTGCCTTCAACACCAGCAAGCCCAACATCAATTCCACCTGACACACCACCATGGCGCATGGATATTGGAATCCATGCAGCCATGACGGCATATACAGGTCGATATAATCACCTGTTTCCATGGCAAAGGTCGGGAAGCTAAACACTTTAAGCAGACTTGAGGCTATAAAAAAGAAACCGAGAGCCAGTCCCATCCAATTAATAATCTTCCGATTAATTATCACCATATTTTAATGTCTGTCAACAGATTGATATTTCATAAGACGTTCATTAACTATTCCTTTAAGCATTTTGTCTATCTGCCCGTTTATAAGAGGATTACCAACTAATAACACGCTATCTGATTCGTCAAGCAAAAATGTATGAAACATTCTATTATCAGGAATCTGTGGATTATGCCGGCGAAATACAGAAAGAGTATCTAAATAAACAGGAGTTTTAATACCTGCTAGTTTTAATTGTTCTTTTGTATAATACATATATTTACTTTGAACTTCTAAAACAACAAGAAACTTAAAGGCATTCAACCCATCAAAACTCTTTAGATAAGGAGTCCATTCCCAAAGTTTCCTAATATTACATGAAGAGCATTCTGATGAATCGACGAATAATACCAGTTTAAGCAACTGCTGATCTTCCGCATTGACCGTTTCATGTTCATTAATGCACAACATACTATCTTGAAAAAGTGTTATCCTTGATGATTGCATTGAAACTATTTTATCTCGTATGTCATTGTTTCTGTGACATCCTGCAATAAACATACATATTATACATGCGATGAATAACGAAAATATTGATCTCATATTTTAAAAATTCTTAAATTTGTAGAGTATAATAATGGGATTGTCATCATCTGTATGTTTCATGAGGATTCTCTGTTTCTGAAAGTCTGGATGATTGGATGGCAGATTATCTCCAAATCCTATTGCTTTTTTATACATCATTATAATTTCAGTAGAGAGTACCTGTATGAAGAAATCATTGTAAGTACCTGCAAAATTATCTGAAGATATTTGATAACTTGAAGAAGAATATCTTTTGAATGTTACACTTGTATTACTTTTTTTGTTATATACAAAATGGCACTTTGTCCCTCCTTGAAAATTACCAACTAAATAATCTTTATTCTCATACATATTGATTAAACCGTATTGATAGTTATTGTCTTTTGCAATTAAGGTTCTATTTTTTACCATATCATCGACAAAATTTGAAGGAAGTGGCTTCACGCTTTTGAAATTAATGTGATAAGACAAATGACAACCTTTGTTATCTATTTTATATACATTGTTGTTAAAATAATCAGAAAACAAGACCCCCGTATCGCTAAATGTGACTTGACCATATATCGGGAAACAATATAAATCATCTGTTAGGTATTCCTTTTGAGGCGTATCTGAAAAATTGTCACAGATTAGGAAACGTGATTTTCCATCGTAAAAGCTACTGCTACTTGGGAATTCTATGTTTTCAACTATAAAGCGGTCTTTTATTCTGAAAATATCCTTTTCCGCTATCGGCAGATCTATATTCTCAATGAAACTTCCATCAAGACTATTATATTTATGAATAACACGTTTGGGTTCATCATAAACATACAATATCCCATCTTCGACACTTATAGATGAAGCCTTTATGATTTCCGACTTTTTTCCTCCTTTATCGTTAATCTTAAAGATTGGATTACCTTTCATGTCAAAACAGAACACGCCATCTGATGAAACGTAAATTCTCTCATGAGAGATTATAATCTGATAAATTTCACCAAGTAAATACCCATTTTTATTAGACAATGGTATATACTGATACTCGTCTATAATGTCACTAAAAAATACGGAGTCTTTAATCTCGGAAATTTCGATATTTGTACAATTTGCTTCATCAGTATCGTTTGTCGTAGTATGTGAACTACATCCTACAATGCAGAATAAGGCAAACAAAGCTAACCATATAGATTTAAATGTAGATATCATTGTATGAATTCTATTTTAAGTTAGTATAAATTTAGTATGACCAACAATAAGTTCGTGTAACCACATTAGCTACACGAACCAATTATTTAGTATTTTTGTTATTGTTTAACAATTATTTTTTCAATATCAGTGTTATTCACCACAACTCTTGGGACAACCTTGGCTAGCACAGGGAATAAAATCATCTGTAGGTGCACACGGGCAGTTTGCTCCTTTTTTATAAAAGCAGCTTTCTTTATAAGTGTCCACGTCATGACCCGTAATGGTTATACCTGCATTTGCGGCAGCTTCAGCTACGCCGCCTTTCAAAAGTTTTCCTATAGACAAACCTAAATTGGCTGCTAATTTAACATTTCCCGTAATATTAGTAACCATGAAACCTCTACTTGTTTGTATGTATCTACCTTGGTCTTTAACACTGCCTAAACCGCTATCACCATCACCACCATCTGAACTCTGTGCCAATGCCTCTACATTCTGCATCAGCAAACTGTTGTCTTGAACTCCATAAGAACCGTAACTCTGGTAGGCAGCAATGCCTGCTCCAATTACCACCGCGGCAGCAATGCCGCATCTAATTGTTTTTTTCATTGTTTTTTGTTTAAATGATTAATAATAATTGATAGAAAGGCTATTATGCATCACAGCCTCTTTCTTTAGGCGTTCTTCCAGGTTTTGGCGTCCCTCCACCCAGTAGTCGGCCTTATCCCCTGCATGCATGGGGATAATATATCATGCGCTAATATATTCTACTCTTTCTGTTCACCACCATATCTGCTTGCCGTTTTCATAGGTAAACAGGCGTTCCTCCTTACCTTTTGTCAGGTCATGAAGAATATATAGACCACCTGCCGGCACATGATCAATAATCAAGTAGTCCTCTGTAGCAACTTTACGTTCCACTTCATTCCATTGACAGTTGTCCCAATAGCATAGGGCATAGAGATCGCCCCTTTCAATCGTATTCCCGTCGTTACGGGCAATGAAACGAATGTTGCCTACAATAGAGGGGTTACTAAGTTGCAAGCCTACCCACTGACCATCTGCCCCGAGCGCATGGAATCCAGTAAGGATATCGCCGTCGAAAACGGTCTCCTTGGTCTTCTTCGGCTCGCCTTTTGTTCCAATGATTCTGCCCATGAGTTTGTTACCATCCTTGTCGAAGAACGCCAGCTCATTGATATTGCCATGCGATCCTTCAGGACCTAAATAACGGAGATACCGGTATGCTTGGGCATCGTTAATAGGTATGTCGTACCAGTTGCCGTTGGTTACACCTTCGAAACGGTAGAGATTGGTTACCTGACTGAACTGTGCGTCGTTGGAGCCTTGGAAGAGTCCTCCGCCCATCTTGTAATTGATATCGCTGAACTTACCGAGGAACGGAAATTTACGATTGAGCACCATGGTAACTGACTTGTCTTTTGAGACGCTGATATCGGTCACTGAGCCATCACCTGCAACCAGGAACGGATCCCCG
>JAEEGJ010017232.1_pt1 | contig 16385 bp, 8 predicted proteins | sample 8958761 | NCBI WGS metagenome assembly JAEEGJ01 (sample SAMN16246546, study PRJNA631951) | gut metagenome | biome: gut microbiome; feature: rumen; material: RS-attached | host: Bos | place: Iran: Karaj | collected 2018-10
AACAGGCCGTCCACGTTCAGGTCAATGCCCAGCGAGCCCACCTTGCCGTTATAATAGGCGTTGAAAATGTGCTTCCTGAAACGGTCGTGCTGCTCGACGTCGCTCACCGAGCGCTCGGTGAAGACGCCATTCACATAGCTGTCGGTGGTGAACTGGTCACGAAAGTCGGCGCCGGGGTGGCGGTCATACTTGTAAAAAGCACCCATGCTGTGGTTGTCGTTGAACATATAGTTGATCTGCAGCTGGGGCGACCAGCCCTTCCAGATGTTCTTGCCCTCCTGCGTGACAAGGCCCTCGACCCGGTCAGGACCCACAAAATAAGACAACTGGTTTTCCTGCAGCATCTTGGCGTGCCCGAAGCGGCCGCACCACAACGAGGCGGTGATGTCCAATCCGCCCGTGCGGTAGTTCACATCCAGGTTGTTGGTGATCGTGTGGCCATACTGGTACATGCCCGCCAGGTTGTCCTGGAAGCTGAAGCCGTCGCCCTGCGCCTTCTTGAGCGTGATGCGCACCACGGCCTTGGTCGAGGCGGCATAGCGGGCGCCCGGGTTCTGGATGACGTCCACGTGCTGGATCTGGTCGCTGCGCAGGCGCGACAGCTCGCTCACGTCCTGCACCTTGCGGCCGTTGATATACACCTCGGCCTCGCCGCGCCCCAGCACCGTCACGGCGCCATCGCGCTTGGCCTCCAGCGACGGCACGCGCGCCAGCGCATCGGCCACGGTACCTGCCTTCTCCAGGATAGTCCCCTCGACGGTGGTGCGCATGGCCTCGCCCTTGACGCGCGTCTTGGGCAGCTGGCTCCTGACGACCACCTCGCCCAGCAGCAGCGAGGCCTCGTTCATCTTGATGATCTGGCCATCTGCCGGGCTCAGGAATTGCGTCTCGTAGCCGATGCTCGACACCTTCAACAGGCCGTCGGTCCTGAGCGTCGGGATACGGAACTGTCCCTGCTCGTCGGTCATCGCCCCCTGGACAAATGCCGAGTCGGGCAATGACAGCAGCACCACGTTCACATAGGGCATCGGCTCGCCCTTCTCGTCAAGCACCGTACCGGTCACGTCGGGCGTTGCGGCCCATGCCGATACCCCCACCATTACTGCAGCCATGAGGGCTGCCCATCTGCAACACATCTTTTCCATTTCTTTTCTCCTTGTTTTTTTGTGGCTGTATCATAATTGCAATACCAGCAAAGGAATCCGTGCTACGCACGGAGAAATCTTGTACAAGCCGAATGCAAACAAGCTTGCTTGATTTGCTGAGGCGCAGCCAAGATTATTAAAATTAAACAAAATTTGTATAAAAATTAAAACAAATCAATTTTTTATTTTTATTTATAATTTTGTTAAATTTCTCGGCCGTTAGGCCGAATAAAAAGCTAGAGGCGAATTATGACACACCCACAATCAATCATTCATCATCTGTTGTTAACTGTTCTCTGAAAGTTTGACGTTCACACCGCCCAAGAAGTTGCTTGCGACGATATGCAGGCAGGGTGCCCCTGGAATCTCACGATTGGGAATCTCGTTGCCCACGCCCCCGATGAAGCTATGGCTTGTGACATTCACGTTGATGCCTTCAGGAACCAATAGCTCTACACCGCCCAAAAACGTATGGACGTCAACTGCCTCATCTTGGGTGATAACAGCCTGGCGCAGGTCCATCCGTAGCCCTCCACAGCAGGCATCGAGCCGCGCCCCATGGAAAGTTTCTCCCTTGTAGGCATACTCGTCGGCACCCAATCGCACCGCACAGCACACGCGCTTGCCATCCTCGCCGAGCGGCAACTGGCGCTGCAGCCACTGCGACCGGTTGTGCCTGAAACTGTAGATCAGCAGTTCCAGGCCCACATACAGCAACAGAACCGGCCCGAAGTATTCCGTCCAGCACTGCTCCCAGTTCAGGTGGACGATGCCCCACATGTCTGCCAACCTCAACAGGGCAGCCACGATAAAAATGATTCCGATCATTGTTCTTCTGTTCATCATCGTTCTTGTTTTGGGACGACCCCGACAGGGGCCCGCGTCCTGTAATTGTCGGTGCAAAGTTGCAGCCACCGCGCGACTGACGCAAGTTTCTGGGATATTCTGCGGCATTCTGTGACCAATGACATGCCGAGTTGGGATAAAATGCACATTTGTGGCTGGTGGCTTTGGCCGTGTGGGGGTTTTATCCTACCTTTGTCGGTCATGATGAGCAACGGGCGTAAGGAGACTTTGAGCGTGCGGCTGATCAGCGTCGGTTTCACGGTGCTGGCCCTTGCCGTGTTCAAGCCTTTCGGGCTGCAGGCATGGCATTGGGAAACCTATGTCCACCTGTTGGTCATCTTTGCGATGGGCCTTGCCGTGTGCATGCTCACCGAGGGCATCTTGAAGTATGTCGTCAAGATGCCGCGGTCCCTGGAGCACGGTGTGGACTACATCATCCGCCGCAACCTGTGGTTCCAGCTCATCAACACGCCCCTGATCACTATCATGATATGCCTCTACCGCCATCTGGTGCTCAGCGGCCGCGTGCCGGGCAACGCGCTGTCGGTAGGCAATCTGCTGGAGACGCTGCTCATCATCGCCTTCTGCTCCTTTGCCATCGGCCTGTACTGGCGCTTCAAGTTCCGCAGCCGCTATCTGTCGGCCGAGCTCGAGGAGACCCGCCAGCTCAATGAGCGCCTGCAAGGGCGACACCAGCAGCAGGCCCTGGCGGCAGCAGCCCCCGTGGGCGAGACGGCAGAGCAGGAACACCCCCGGGCGAGCACCATGGCGGCTCCCACGGTCATCACCCTCACGGGCTCGACGAGCGAGACCGTCACGCTGCGGGTGGCCCACCTGTTGTACATCGAGGCGGTCGGCAACTACGTCAAGGTCCACGGGTGGGACGGCAGCCAGGTGCAGCACGAGATGCTGCGCGCCACCACCAAGCAGATACAGCAACAGCTGAGCCCCTACCCCATGGTCGTGCGCTGCCACCGCGCCTTTCTCGTCAACCTGGCGCAGGTCGAGCGGATTGTCACCCGTGCGGGCGCCATGCAGCTGGTCATCAGGCACTGCCAGGACGCCCTCCCCGTATCGCGCAGCAACATGGCGCAAGTCAAGCAGGCCATCAACGCCATGGACTGACGCATCCCCTCCCCATGCGCGCTTGCCAAAACGCTGTCATCGTGACGAAGAGCTACCGGTCATGCGGGAAATTCAACGTTTGTTCTATAAAATTGAGCATAATACGCCTTTTTAATGTCAATATTTTTGTAATTCATCGGAATAGTTATTACCTTTGCCCACACAAGCAGAACGCGTCTGCTCGAGAAACCTTCTAAACATCTACGCTAATGAACAAAAGAATTCTAACGCTATTGCTCATTGTGATGTGCACCCTGATGGGTCTGCAGGCACGCACAGTGAGAGGAACGGTCGTTGACCAGGTCAACGAACCTGTGATCGGCGCCACCGTCAAGGTCCTGGGGACCACGATGGGTGCCGTCACCGACTTTGACGGCAACTTTGAGATTGCCAATGTCCCCGACGGAGCAGTGCTGAAATTCACCTTCATGGGCATGCAGGCCGTGGAGATGGAAGCCAGCGATGTGATGAACGTGCAGCTGCTGGATGACGTGCGCAACCTCGACGAGGTGGTCGTCATCGGTTACGGCTCGGCACAAGCCAAGGACTTGACGGCGCCCATCAGCGTGGTCAAGGGCGAGGAACTGCTGGCAGTGCCCGCGGCATCGCCGATGGCCGCCATGCAGGGCAAGGTGGCCGGTGTGAACGTGGTCAACAGCGGTACCCCCGGCGAGGGCCCCAAGGTCCACATCCGTGGTAACGGCTCATTCACGAGCGGCAGCCCGCTGTATGTGGTGGACGGCATGTTCTATGACAACATCGACTTCCTGAACGCCAACGACATCGCCGACATGTCGGTGCTCAAGGACGCCTCGGCAGCAGCCATCTATGGTGTGCGCGCCGCCAACGGTGTCGTGTTGATCACCACCAAGCACGGCAACAAGAACCAGCCTGCCAAGATCACCTACAACGGCTACTACGGCATCCAGAAGGCCACCAACGTGCTCAAGATGGCCTCCTCGAGCGAGTATGCCACCATGCTGATGGAAGCCAACTACGATGCCTATGTATCGACCATGAAGGCATCTATCGACCGCTATGGCGGCAGCTACAGCAATGCTGACTTCCACCAGTGGACCTACGGCTCCAACACCGACTGGTACAAGGAACTGCTGCGCACGGCAGCCATCACCGACCACAGCCTGACCATCACCGGCGGTGGCGAGAAGGCTACCTACTCGCTGGGCATCAACTACCTGCACCAGGACGGTGTCATGAATGTCAATAACTACTACAACCGCATGAACTTCCGTGCCGCCCTGGACTACGAGGCCACCAGCTGGCTGAAGGTCGGCTTCAACGGCATCTTCTCCAAGGGCAAACAGCGCACGCCCAACAATGCCGCTTGGCAGCAGGCGTTCAACGCTCCCGGCATCTATCCCGTGATGGACGAGAAGAACGACGCTACCTTCCCCACCCACTACGCTTCGCCCGAGTCGGTGGGCTTCACCAACAACTTCTACAACCCTGTCGCCACCGCCAAGTACCAGAACAGCGTGAACGACATCAACAAGTATCTGACCAACTTCTATGCTCAGATTACTTTCATTCCCAGCAAGCTGAATTTCAAGACGAGCTATGCCTATGACTTCACTGCCGTGCACAACCGCAACTACATGCCGGAGTTCTATGTGAGCGCCGTGCAGCACAACGACAAGTCGTGGGTGAGCAAGAACGAGTCCAGCTACAACAACTGGATTTGGGACAATGTGCTCACCTACAAGGACTCCTTCGGTGACCACAACGTGGGCGTGATGGTCGGCCAATCGTTGCGCGAGGACAAGTACCACAACCTGTATGGTATCGGCTACGGCATCGTGGAAGGCGACGATGCCTACCAGTACATCGGCATCAGCACCGACAGCGACAGCCGCCGCGCCAGCGATGGCGGTACCCGCTACCGCAGCAACAGCTACTTTGGCCGCATCAACTATGACTACATGGGCAAATACCTGCTGATGGCCACCTTCCGTGCCGACGGTACGAGCAAGTATCAGGAGACTTGGGGCTACTACCCCTCGTTCGGTGCCGCCTGGGTCATGTCCAAGGAGAGCTTCATGGACAACCAGCGCGTGTTTGACTACCTGAAGTGGCGCGCCAGCTGGGGACGCCTGGGTAACAATGCAGTTCCCGCCAGCGACGGCTTCCGCTCGGTTTCGACGGGCACCTGGCAGTCGGGCGTGTTCGGCAATGCCACCATCGCCGGTTTCCAGAACAACAGCTACTTCTCCAACCTGAAGTGGGAGGTTGTTGACGAGACCAACGTCGGCGTTGAATTCGCCATCCTGCGCAACCGCCTGAGTGTGGACATCGACTGGTTCTACCGCATGACGCGCAAGGCCGTCATCGCTCCCCGCCTGCCCTTCGAGAACGGCACCCTGCTGCAGAACATCGGTAAGATTCTCAACACCGGTGTGGATGTGAGCATCAACTGGGCCGACCGTGTGGGCAACGACTTCAAGTACTACATCGGTGTCAACCTCTCTTACCTCAAGAACGAGGTCAAGAGCCTGGCAGGTAACCCCTACATTGCAGGCGGCAAGACCTACCAGTTCGTTGGCAAGAAGATGAACTCGTTCTACGGCTACGTCGTGGACGGCATCTACCAGACCGAGCAGGAGTGCGCCAGCGACAAGACGGCACAGGCCAACGGTCTGAAACCCGGTGACTTCAAGTACAAGGACCTGAACGGCGACGGCATCGTTGACGGCGAGGACCGCACCACCCTGGGTTCCTACCTGCCCAACTTCATCTACAGCTTCAACCTGGGCTTCCAGTGGAAGAACCTGGACTTCTCGCTGGCTACCTATGGCAACGCTGGAGGACAGATGTACAACCGCAAGCGCGCGCTGCGCTACGCCCAGTCCAACTACAACTTCGACCACGACCAGGTGGCTAACCGCTGGACCGGTGCCGGCTCCACCAACAAGTATCCGTCGGCCGAGGGTTGGATTCGCTCATGGAACGTGAGCGACCAGCGCGTGAACTCCTTCTTCGTTGAGGATGCCGACTTCTTCCGCATCCAGAACGTGACCATCGGCTACACCTTCAAGAGCATCAAGATGGGTAGCTACACGCTGCCGTCACTGCGCTTGAGCGCCACCGCCGACCGTCCGCTGACGTTGTTCGGAGCCCACAGTTTCACCCCCGAGTTGAACGACCCCGAGGGCTGGGATACCGAGGTTTACCCGCTGACATCGACCTACACCTTCGGTGTAACCATCGATTTCTAAATGAGCAATTACCAACAATCATATAAAGCCAAACGACAATGAAATTATTGAAATATATCATGATTGCAGGTCTGCTGATGGTGGGTGCCACCTCCTGCAACAATTGGTTGGACATTCAGCCCGAGAGCACACTGCCCGAGTCGGATGTCGATTACTCCAAGACCAGCGAGATGTATATGCCCGTGTCGGGTGTCTATGCCAAGCTGCGCACTGGCGGCATGCACTGGGTCATCTGGCCCTTGACCATCGTGCGTGACGGTGACGTGTGGAGCGGCCGTGTCGACGACCAGGGTCTGCTCGTGGACTTCGGCAACTTCAGGTATGACAACTCATTCTGGGGCCTCAACGAGATGTGGAACCAGTACTACGGCATGATTAAGGTGGCCAACGGAGCCCTCATGTCACTCGACTCCTACGCCGAGTTCATCTCCAACGATGCCGACCGCGCTAACTACCGCGCCTACTGCGGTGAGGTGCGCATCCTGCGCGCCTATGCCTACTACAGGCTGACGCAGGCCTTCGGCGACGTGACCATCCTGCGCGACAACAACCAGAGCGACCTCACGCGTTCGACCAAGGATGCCGTGGAGCGCTACATGCTCGAGGATCTGCAGTATGCCATCGACAACTGCCCCAAGGTGCGCCCCAACGAGGCTTCACACTTTGGTGCCGTGACGGCGTACACTGCCGAGGCACTGGCTGCCAAGATTCGCTTGAACCGTGGCGAGTATGCCCAGGCCGAGGCCTTGACCGACGATATCATCGCCAGCAACAAGTTCCAGCTCTACAGCGACTTCTACAACCTGTTTAAGATTCCCGGCAAGATGTGTAACGAGAGCCTGATGGAGTGCCAGTGCACCGACTTCGGTCAGAGCAGCGGCGACATGGTTGACGCCGACCAGTGGTTTGTATTCCAGGGTCCTGGTAACCTGGGCGGTTGGAACTTTGTGGGCATCACCGATAAGTTCATCAGCTGGGCTCAGAACCGTGGCGAGACCATCCGCCTCGAGACCTCGGTACTCTTCGGTGGCACAACCACCCGCGACGGAGACGAGATCAATGTCATGGGCAATGTCAACAACACCAACACCTGGAACGGTAAGGCTTACACGCCGACCAACCAGCTGACTCCCGGCCGCACCAAATACGGTTCCAACAACAACATCCGCATCCTGCGCTATGCCGACGTGCTGCTGATCAACGCCGAGGCTAAGGTGCGCCAGGGCAAGAATGGCGACCAGCCGTTCAATCAGGTGCGCACACGCGCCCAGATGCCGACGATGAGCAATGTCACGGTTGACCAGATTCTCGACGAGCGCCGCATGGAGCTCGTGTGCGAGTGGGGTGAGCGCTATAACGACCTCGTCCGCACAGGCCTGGCTGCCAGTGTGCTCAGTGGCTGGAACGAGGGCGTGAAGTACTATCCGCTGCCGCTGTCTCAGCTCCAGACCGTGCCCACCCTGGCTAACGATCCCAAGACTGAGTAAGTCCTAAAATTCATGAATCGATCCACAGGCAGGGTGACACACCCCCCGAGGCGGTACCCTGCCTGTGTTTTTATCTAACAAAACGCAATGAACCGTTTACTAGCCATCATCGCGGCAGCAGTCGCACTCAATGCCTGGGCCACAACCGACTCGGTCAAGGTTGTCAAGGGCCAGGTGAGTGATTATTTCATCCCCGTGGTCACCGACTACCAGGTAACCGGTGTGGTGACCGATGAACAAGGCCTGCCCTTAGAGGGGGCTACCGTGATGTGGCTCTATAGCCCGGCTCATTGCAACACCGATGCCCAGGGCCGTTATTCGCTCACGGGCACCGACCATGACAGCCTGCTGTGCATCCATTATCCGGGCAAGGAAATGACTGTAGTCACGCGGGCTGCTACTCAGCGGCAGGTAAACGTCACGTTGCCTGTCAAGACCAGCGGCAGCCTTGCCGCTCCACGCCGTAAAGCCCAAGCCACGCGTTGGTATGATCCCCGCAACACTGCTACCAGCACCTATTGCAATCCGCTCAACATCAGTTACAACTACGAGCCCTGGAACAACAACACCCGCCAGGGTGGCTCGTTCCGCTCGAGTGCCGACCCCATGGCGCTGACCTACCAGGGCGAGTACTACCTGTTCTCGACCAACCAGGGTGGTTTCCACTATTCCCGCAACCTGAGTGACTGGGACTTCTGCCAGGCCTCTTTCCAGCGCTATCCCGCCGATGACGACGAGTGCGCTCCTGCCGCATGGGTAGTGGGTGACACGCTGTTTTACACGGGTTCGACCTACGAGGGCCTGCCCATCTGGTATTCCACCAACCCCAAGAGCGGCCGCTGGCGCCGTGCGGTGGAACGCAACACTCTGCCCACCTGGGACCCCTACGTCTTCCTCGATGATGACGGACGACTCTACGAATACTATGGCTCGAGCAACGAATATCCCCTCAAGGGCGTTGAAATCAGCCGAGACGATTTTACCCCCATCAGCAAGATTTACGACCTCGTGCGGCTGCATCCCGACCGCCATGGTTGGGAACGCTTCGGGATGAACAATGACGACGAGGTGACGCTCAAGCCTTTTACCGAGGGCGCCTTTATGACCAAGCATGGCGGTAAGTACTACCTGCAGTATGGCGCGCCCGGCACCGAGTTCAAGGTGTATGCCGACGGTGTCTATGTGAGTGACCATCCGTTGGGACCGTTCTCCTATCAGCAGCACAACCCGATGAGTTACAAGCCCGGCGGCTTTGTGCAGGGTGTGGGCCACGGCGGCACCTTTGCCGACCTGCAGGGCAACTATTGGCACGTGGGCACCTGTATGCTGTCGCTCAAGTACAAGTTTGAGCGCCGCATCGGCCTCTACCCCACCGCTTTTGATGCCGACGGGGTGATGTACTGCAACACGGCCTTCGGTGACTACCCCTGCTGGAACGCCGACCGCGACATCAAGAATCCCGCCGAGCGTTTCACGGGCTGGATGCTCCTCTCCTATGGCAAACCCTGTACCGTGTCAAGCACCGACAGCACCTTGACTGCAGTCAACCTCACCGACGAGAACATGCGCACCTACTGGAGCGCTGCCAGCGGCGGTCCGGACGAGTGGGTGATGATTGACCTGCGCAGCAAGTGCGAGGTGAGGGCCCTGCAACTCAATTTCTATGACCACAAGACGGTGCAGCACAACCGCGCCAACGACATCTACTACCAGTACAGCGTTTGGGCCAGCGACAATGGCCACGACTGGACACTGGTTGTCGATAAGAGTGACAACGACCGTGATGTACCGCATGACTATATCGAACTGCGCGAACCGCTCAACACCCGTTTCCTGCGCATCAGTAACATCCACATGCCATCGGGCGGCAACTTCTGTCTGAGCGAGGTGAGGGTTTTCGGCAAGGCTGCGGGTGCGCTGCCCCAGACAGTGAAAAAGTTCACCGTCAAGCGCGACAAGGCCGACCGCCGCAACGCTATGATTACATGGGCAGCGGTCGAGGGAGCCTATGGCTACAACATCTATTACGGCATTGCCCCCGACAAACTCTACCACTGCATCACCGTCAATGGCGACACGCAGTATGGCATGCGGGGCCTTGACCTGGGCACCGACTACTACTTCACCATCGAGGCACTGGCCGAGAGCGGTGTGGGCCCGCGTTCCAAAATCGTTAAAATCAACCATTAACCTGTAAGTATATATGAACAAACTCATTTTGAAATCTCTCGCACTCATCCTGCTGATGGTGTTCACCGCCTGCAAGGGCGAGGGCAGCACCACCCCCAAGGAGCCCGTCCCTGAAGATGAACAGACGCGGCCTGCCACATTTGCCAGCGACGATGCCATGCTGGACTATATCCAGCGTGTCCACTTCAACTACATGTGGGACGGTGCCGAACCCACGTCAGGCCTGGCCAGGGAGCGCATCCACCTCGACGGGGAGTACCCCGAGCATGACCAGGACGTGGTGACCACGGGAGGCAGCGGATTTGGCATCGCCGGACTGGTGGTGGCCATGGAACGCGGTTTCATCACCCGCGACCAAGGCATCAAGCGGCTGGAGCGCATCGTGGACTTCCTGGAGCGCGCCGACCGTTTCCATGGCGTGTGGCCTCACTGGCTACATGGCCCCACGGGCAAGGTGAAACCATTTGGACAGAAAGACAATGGCGGCGACATCGTGGAGAGCAGTTTCCTGATGCAAGGCTTGTTGTGCGCCCGGCAGTACCTGAAGGGTGACACCGATGCCGAAAAGAGCCTCGTTCAGCGCATCAACGCCCTGTGGCAAGGCATGGAATTTGACTGGTACACTCGCGGCGGGCAAGACGTCATCTACTGGCACTGGTCGCCCGAGTATGAGTGGGAGATGAATTTCCCGCTCGAGGGCTACAACGAGTGCCTCATCGTGTATGTGCTGGCAGCAGCCTCTCCTACCCACTCCGTCCCCGCCTCGTGCTATCACAAGGGCTGGGCTCGCAGTGGCGGCATCAAGAGCAATGCGGCCCCCTACGGCTATCCGCTGGAACTCAAGCACAATGGTGCCGAGCAGACCGGTGGTCCGCTGTTTTGGGCACATTATAGTTGGTTTGGCTTGTGCCCCAAGGGGCTGAAGGACCAATATGCCGACTACTGGAACGTAGTGCGCAACCACGCCATGAGCAACTACCGCTATTGCGTCGATAATCCGAAGAAATATACCGGCTACGGGCCTGACTGCTGGGGCCTGACTGCCAGCTACTCTGTCGAGGGCTATTCGGCCCACAGCCCAGGCAACGACTTGGGTGTCATCACGCCCACTGCCGCCCTGTCCTCGTTCCCCTATACGCCCGAGGAGTCGATGGCAGCCCTCAAGGGCTTCTATGCCCGCGGTGAGTCCATTTGGGGCAAGTATGGCTTCTATGATGCCTTCAGCCCGGTGAGCGGCTGGACGCTGCCCCGCTATCTGGCCATCGACCAGTGCACCATCGCCCCGATGATCGAGAACTACCGCACGGGGCTGCTATGGAACTTGTTTATGAGTTGCCCCGAGGTGCAGCAGGGCCTTGAGAAGCTTGGTTTCACGCATCAGTAAATCACAACATATCCCGTATATCAAGAAACTATCAACTAAAAATCCAATGATATGACAAGAATCAAGACCATTTTATTCACACTGGCACTGGCGCTTGGCGCCTTGACGGCACAGGCTGCCGATCGAGCCACAATGGATCAGTTCATCGACAACCTGATGGCCAAGATGACACTGCAAGAGAAAATCGGACAACTGAACCTTCCCGTTACCGGCGACATCATCACCGGGTCAACGGTCAGCGGCGACGTTGTCGGCAAAATCAAGGCTGGACAGGTGGGCGGCCTGTTCAACATGAAGGGTGTGCAGAGCATCCGCGCCCTGCAGGAAGTCGCTGTCAAGCAGAGCCGCCTGGGCATCCCGCTGATCTTCGGCATGGATGTAATCCACGGCTATGAAACGGTATTCCCCATCCCTTTGGCCCTGTCCATGAGTTGGGACATGGAAGGCATCCGCAACTCGGCACACATCGCTGCACTCGAGGCCACCGCCGATGGCATCTGCTGGACTTTCAGCCCCATGGTGGACATCTGCCGTGAGCCGCGCTGGGGACGCATGAGCGAGGGCAACGGCGAGGACCCTTTCCTGGGTTCGGCCATCTGCCGCGCGATGATTGAGGGCTACCAGGGCACTGACCTGACCGACAAGGCCACGATGATGGCCTGTGTGAAGCACTTTGCTCTCTATGGCGCCCCCGAGGCTGGCCGTGACTACAACACGGTGGACATGAGCCACGTGCGCATGTTCAACGAGTATTTCCCGCCCTACAAGGCCGGCGTGGAAGCCGGGGCAGGCAGTTATATGACCTCGTTCAACGTCATCGACTATATCCCCGCCACGGGCAACCGCTGGCTCATGACCGAGGTGCTGCGTGACCGTTGGGGATTTGACGGCTTTGTCGTGACCGACTATACCGCCATCAGCGAGATGATCAACCACGGCATGGGCGACCTGCAGACCGTTTCGGCGCTGGCGCTCAAGGCGGGTACCGACATGGACATGGTGGCCGACGGCTTCCTGGGTACGCTAGAGAAATCCCTCAACGAGGGCAAGGTGACCATGGAGGACATCGATAAGGCTTGCCGCCGCATCCTCGAGGCCAAGTACAAGCTGGGCCTGTTTGAGGATCCCTACCGCTACCTGGACGCCAAGCGCGCCAAGAAAGAAATCTACACCGACGAGCACCGCGCCGCTGCCCGCCAACTGGCCACCGAGACGTTTGTCCTGTTGCAGAACAAGGAGGGGGTGCTGCCCCTGAAACGCACGGGCAAAATCGCTCTTGTCGGCCCGTTGGCCAACACCCGCGCCAACATGCCCGGCACCTGGAGCGTGGCAGCCGCCAGCGACCGCTACAGCACGCTGCTCGAGGCCATGCGCCGTGCTGTGGGCGACAAAGCCGAGGTGATGTATGCCAAGGGCTGCAACGTGTGCTATGACGCTGAACTGGAGAAGAACTCGACAATGTTCGGGCGCGAGATGCGCGACGGACGTCCTGTCGATGTCATGCGCGACGAGGCCGTGCGCATCGCCCGGGAGTGTGACGTGATTGTCGCCGCCATGGGCGAGCCCAGCGAGATGTCGGGCGAGAGCAGTTCGCGCAGCGACCTGTCGATTCTGGATGCCCAGAAGGACCTGCTCGAGGCTCTCAAGGCCACCGGCAAACCCATCGTACTGCTCAACTTCTCGGGACGCGCCACCGTCATGGACTGGGAGGTGGAGAACATTCCCACCATCCTCAACGTGTGGTTCGGCGGCAGTGAGGCGGCCGACGCCATCTGTGACGTGGTATTCGGCGACGTAGCACCGAGCGGCAAACTCACCGTCACCATGCCGCGCAGCGTGGGTCAGGTGCCCATCTATTACAACCACCTGAACACGGGACGCCCCAACCCACAGTGGTTCTCCAAGTTCACCTCCAACTACCTGGATGTGCCCAACGACCCGTTGTTCCCCTTCGGCTACGGCTTGAGTTACACCACGTTCCAGTATGGCCCGCTCACACTGAGCAGCGACGCGATGACTGCCAGCGGCACCATCAACGCATCGGTTACCGTGACCAACACGGGCAGCGTCGAGGGCGCCGAGGTCGTGCAGCTCTACATCCGTGACATGGTGGGCAGCATCGCCCGTCCCGTTCAGGAGCTCAAGGGATTTGAGCGCATCAACCTCAAGCCCGGCGAGAGCCGCAACGTCACCTTTACCATCAATGCCGAGCTGCTCAAGTTCTACAACGCAAATCTCGACTACGTGTGCGAACCCGGTGACTTTGAGGTCATGATTGGTCCCGACAGCCGCAACGTGCAGCGCAAGACCTTCACCCTGCGCTAACCCGCAAGCGACACCGCATCACAGCGAGCCCCAAGAGCCCATTATGGACTTTTGGGGTTCACTGTTGATACCTGCGACTGATACCCGTTTACAATAGGTTTTGTTGAAAAAACGGGGGCAAGGAAGGCATGGCTCATCAAAAATGACTATATTTGTACCCTCATGTCAAGGGAAAAAGATTTCTTTTGCCTACTATCAACCACTTATTAACCAATAAACTATCAACTTTTATGAAGAAATTCTACTCTTTCCTGCTCATGGCAGCCGTGGCTGTTGGAGCAATGGCCGATGACTTCGTGAGCGACGGCACCGGCAACGTGTACACCTTCAACGCCTTGAGCCAGATTGAGGGCACCGGCGTGACCTTGCAGGACGACGGCTCCTACCTCGTCGCTGCCGACTTCACCATCAGCGAGGGCGACGTGCTGCAACTGCAGAACAACGACCTCATCAAGATGGGCAACAACGTGAGGATTACCGTCAACGGTGATGCCGACTTCGCTCCCGCCGACACCGCTGTCGTGACGCGCGACGCTGAGGATTCCAACCCCAAGGGTTTCTGGATGCTGGGCGACAACGGCAATGCCAACCTCAAGAACGTGACCTTTGAATATGTGGGCGTGACCTTCGGCGGCATCAACTCCAGCCTGCACGCCGACAACTGCACCTTCACCCTGTACAACGGCAAGCTGAACAGTTCGGGTGCCCTTGGTTTCAACGCTTCCTGTGACAACAACGTCGTGGAGAACTGCTACTTCATCGAGAACACCCTCAATGCCATCGGTAACGGTGCCACCAATCCCGTGGGCATCATCATCCGCAACTGCCTCTTCTGGCACAACACTACCGCCAACCGCAACAAGCCCCAGATCAACCTGACCGTGGGTGGTGACTATGACGTGCTCATCGAGAACAACGACATCATCGGCGGCCAGTTCAACCTCTCGGGTGGTATTGCACTGAGCAACATGATGGGCCTGGCACACAGCGGCACCAACATCATTGAGAACAACTACATCGCCGACAACCGCTACGGCATCACCACCATCGGCGGTGTTGACGCCATCATCCGCAACAATAAGATGATTGACAACTGCTATGAATCCAACCCCAACAACGGCGGCAGCTGCATCAGCGTCTATGACAGCAGCAGTAGCAGCAACATCTACATCGAGGGCAACTGGATGGAAGGCGGTCTGTGGGGCATCACCATCGTCACCGGTGCTCCCAACGTCAACCTCGGTAAGGTCGATGACCCCGAGGCCGAGGACTACAACCCCGGCAACAACACCTTCGTGAACAACGGATTTGACAACACGTACTATGACCTGTACAACAACGGTACGGCCGATGTCTATGCTCAGGGCAACACTTGGAACGTAGCCGAGCAGACCGAGGAGAACATCGAGGAAGTCATCTATCACCAGGTGGATGATCCCAGCAAGGGCCTCGTCATCTTCATGCCGCCCCACCAGGAAGACGATACCGCAGTCGAGGAAGTCAGCGCTGCCCAGCAGACCGATAACCGCTACTACAACCTCATGGGCCAGCCCACCGAGAATCCCACCAACGGCATCTACATCCACAACGGCAAGAAGATCCTCGTCAAGTGAGATTAAGCTGTTAGCCATTAGCAACTAGCTATCGACATTTACAACGAGCCGCGGCCTAGCAAATAGGCCGCGGCTCTGTTTAATTACCTACCATAAACCACAATTCTAAAAAACTTGACAATCCTGCTTTTTGAAATGCGAATTAAGCTAATTAGACTGACTTTTCAATCCTTTGATTTGCAGAATGATTAACACAACTCATTATTTATCAACTAATTAAATTTACCCTTATTGTCTTTCTTGTCTTCCAAACACATACAAGAGAATCAGAAACTAAGGGCTAGGGAATGAGAAAGTTAAAACTTTTTTGTACCTTTGCAGGCTAAATAAATAAGAATAACAACAAACTACATAACACAAAGTACATCACAATGGACAACGAAAAGAAATTTGCACGTACGCTGGTGACGACGGCGCTGCCCTACGCTAACGGCCCCGTTCACATCGGCCACTTGGCTGGCGTGTATGTGCCCGCCGACATCTATGTGCGCTACCTGCGCCTGCAGGGCGTGGACGTGCTGTTTGTGGGCGGCAGCGACGAGCACGGCGTGCCCGTGACACAGCGCGCCCGCAAGGAGGGCATCACCCCCCAGCAGGTCGTGGACCGCTACCATACGCTCATCAGGGACTCCTTCGATGAGTTTGGTATCTCCTACGACATCTACAGCCGCACGACCAGCAAGACGCATCACCAGTTTGCCGCTGAGTTTTTCCGCAAACTCTATGACGACGGCAAGCTCATCGAGAAGGTGACCAAGCAGTTCTATGACGAGCAGGACGGCAAATTCCTCACCGACCGTGACGTCGAGGGTGAGTGCCCCTATTGCCACCATCCCGCCGCCAAGGGCAACCAGTGTGAGGACGGCTGCGGCCGCGACCTGGACCCGACCGAACTGATCAACCCGCACGCCAAGGACAGCGACCATCCGCTCGTGCTCAAGGACACCACCAACTGGTTCCTGCCCCTTAACGAATATGAGGCCTGGCTCAAGGAGTGGATTCTCGAGGGCCATCAGGAGTGGCGTTCCAACGTCTAC
>JAEEGJ010017241.1_pt1 | contig 16375 bp, 10 predicted proteins | sample 8958761 | NCBI WGS metagenome assembly JAEEGJ01 (sample SAMN16246546, study PRJNA631951) | gut metagenome | biome: gut microbiome; feature: rumen; material: RS-attached | host: Bos | place: Iran: Karaj | collected 2018-10
CCCTCACTCTTCGCTGACTGGATATTACTGATATTACAGACCCCACCCCTAACCCCTCCCCTTGAAGGGAGGGGATGGCTGCGCATGAATAGGTCAACTGCTATATCATTGCCTAATCATTTCTCATTTCGTTTGCAAAGTTAATAAGAATTATTATTTTGAATCAGACACAAGCTATTGTCTTTAACTCCTTTAACTCCCTTAACTCCCTTAACTCCCTTAACTCCCTTAACTCCAAATCTTATGTCTTCACTTAGGTAGTATCTTCCTGGCTGTTCCGTCGCTGTAGCGGACGATGATGATTTCTTTGGGTCGGGGGGAGCTGATGCGCTCGCCTTTCAGCGTGTAGTAACCTACTATCTGCTTGTTGAACGCCGGCGAGGGGAGGACGATGCCGATGGGGTCGTAGTCCAGCTGCTCGTCCATCCATGCTACGCGCTCTTGTATCCACTGCTTCAGGCGGTCAATCTCCATGTCGTAGGTCGATGACTTGAACATGCTCCAGGTGGTGTTGTTGCGCTGCAGTGCTCCGCCTTCGCTCAGCATGGTGGTGATGGAGTCGATGGTGGCCTCTATGTGCTGATAGCTGTAGTTCTCCTGCCTGTACTGCGCGTATCGGTTTTTCAGCATGGTGACGTATGCGGGGTCTTCCATGAGTCGCATCCACCAGAACGGCACTTTGTTGAAGGCATTGTAGTTGGTGAGGAAGCTGTTCTGATAGCGCCAGAAGTTGGTGGCCTGTGCATTGGCCGAGCTGCTGTTGGCGAAGGCGAGGTTGAAGTCCCAGAGGGCAGTCTTGAACCTCGGGTCCTGTGAGTCGCGTTGCTTGTAGATGTTGGTGCTGAGGCGGTAGCCGTCGATATTGCCCGAAAACTCCTGCGACAGCTGCTGGTCGATGAACGACATGGGGTCGAGATACTGCCTATAGCCCGTGTCGGGGTCGGTGAAGGTTTCGCTGGCCAGTGCGTCTTCCATCTGTTTCACTCGCTGCTGTATGTATTCTGTCTGCACGGGCACCATGTCCTCGTAGTCAGGATGCTTATACTGCAGGTAGATTTCGTTGTAGGCGGTGTATGGCTTTCCGTTGCTGTTCACCGCTTTGTATGTCGATGTGAAGTGAGGCTCATCGTCGCGGTCTATCTGCAACTGATAGCCTCCTGTCAGTGCGTCGCCGCTGGTCCCCGGGTCGTCGAGGTCGAGGCGGTACTTGCCCTTGCGTATGTTCTCTGCGAGGATGAAGACGCCGTAGTAGACCCCGTCGAGCACCATCTCGCAATAGCGGCAGCGCGGTGTGTAGTCGAAATAGGGCCTTGCCAGCTGCCACACCAGCACGTCGCGCAGCAGGCTGCGGTCGCCGTAGGGAGCCAGCAGCACCCAGGTGTTGTCCTTGGGCATGCCCAGCAGATCGGTCTTCAGCTTGTCACCCTCCGGGTCGGCGGTCTTCATGGTCTTGAAGTTGTAGGGTTTCTTGGGTGAGTAGGTGAACGAGGTGTTGCCTCTGTAGCGTATGGCTATCCATCCATCGTAGTCGACGGTCTGGTTGGGATGCGCCACGGTGTCGCCGTAGTTGATGCCGTCGGCGTTGCTGATGATTGTCATGCGTGCCGCAACGCGCCAGTCCTTGTGGATGATGCGCTTGGTGCCGTCGCCGCAACTGGTGTCGATGAAGACGATGGGCAGGTTGGTGTGGTCTATTGTAGTGGTGTCTATCTCCGGCTTGTAGTTGTCGGGGTCGTAGCTGTCGGCAAAGGCAGGAGCGGCGAAGGCTATCAGCGTGAGGGGCAGGAGGCGTCGCCGTGTGGTGTCCAGCAGATAGCTGACACCTTTGCCTACAGCCATTGCGCCATAGGCAATGGCCAGCGTGAGGGGAATGATGACGAGCAGTTTGAGGGCTGTGCTGCTGGTCTGCAGGAAAGAGAGGTCGATGAGGCGGATGAAGAAATAGTGATAGACGTAGATGTGGAGCGTGCTGTTGCCGATGTGGGAGAATGAGAGATTGGGAGAATGGGAGAATGAGAGATTGAGAGAATGAGAAAATGAGAGATTGAGAAAATGAGAAAATGAGAAATTGTCGAGGAAATAGAATATCGAGAGGAGGGCGGCGATGGCAGTGAGGGCGATGGTGAAATCGACGATGAGCGGCAGGTGGTCGATGGTGCTGAAGAATGTGACGACTAGTGCTAGATAGGCCACCGCGAGCACGACGGCGCACCACGGGCTTCGGGTGATATACTTTGTCAGGTCATATTTGCGGCAGAAATAGCCGATGATGAAAAAGGGCCAGTAGGCAAAGCCGCTCCAAGGGTTGAGTGCTGAGATGAAGACGCTGGGCGAGTCGATGGCAAGATACATCAGCAGCCAGAAGGCCAAGGCCATTGCTCCCTGGGCTACAAACGATGTCACGCTGTTGTTTATATTGTTCAGCAACCTGAAGGGGACGAGCAACAGGTAGAAGATGGTGAGTGTGAGCAGATACCAATAGCCAAAGTGGCCGCCGTTGAGGAAGAAGTCTCTCACCCCGTCGAACATCAGCGCGTTGACAAAGCCTACCAGCAGCATCGGTGTGAGAAACTTGCGGGCCTTGACAAGAAATTTGCCCATGTCGGGTGGCTGCGAGATGACAAAGCCGGAGAGGAAGAAGAACAACGGCACATGAAACGTACAGATGACATTCATCACGTCGTCATGCTGCACGTTTTCATGCCACGTGCAGAAGTAGATGGTGTGCCCCATCACCACCAACAGCATGGCGAGTGCCTTTAGCTTGTCTATGTAAAGCAGTCTCATGGGCGGTTGATGATGATGAGTGGTTCTTTGTCGTCGCCAGCCACCCACACGGCCTCGTCGCCAGCCAGTAGGGCACTGTCGGCAATGGCTTTCACCTGATGGCTGTCGTAGTGTGTCAGCTTGGCTTCGCTGATGGCCGTCTTCCATGTGTAGTGGCTGTAGTGGCGCACGGACAGTCCCCAGGCGAAGGCATCGACGGGACGCACACAGAAGTTGGAATAGCGCGGCTCGTCGGGATTGTCGATGCTGATGCAGAAGATGCGCTGCAGCGGGTGGTCGGCCTTGCTGATGGCCAGCATAGCCATGCGGCGGCTCATCACGCCCGACCTGCGGGCGGCTGTGTAGTGATGAATGTCTGTGAAGACGGCGGCAGCCAGGAAGAGGGCAAAGGCGGCGGTGAGCAGCTTCTTGCCTGCGATGTGATGAGTGATGAAAGCCACGATGAGCGCCGCCATCGACAGTGCCGCATAGTTGTGCATGATGCTGACCACGGTGACGAGATGTGGCGAGACGAGGATGAGGAAGCTGACAGCGAGCAGCAGCAGCTGGCGGGTCTTCAGCAGTTGCCATTTGCTGGCCAAGAGCAGGAGGAAGGGCACGGCCAGCAGCACGGTGGCTGCTGCTACGGCGATGTTGCGCGTTGGCGGGTAGACGATGCTCATGTAGTCGGCGGGCAGCCAGGTGTAGGCCATGAGCTGAATGAAGTCCTTGGCGTGGCTCAGCAGGGTGGCATGGGTGTATTCATCGTCGTATTCTATGCCTGCGATACCCGTGAGATAGATGGTGGCGAAGACAATGAGATAGGCCATTGCCACGAGCAGTCCGCAGCCTATGTGGCGTAGCGCCTGTCGGCGGTTGACCAGCTGGAAGGCGTATGCCACGATGGGCGGCACCACGGCCCAGGCCAGGCCGTTCTCCTTCGACAGCGCCGCCATGGCTACGCACAGCAGCCAGAGCCACGGCTTTGTCTTAGCACCGGATGGACGCGGATGGACACGGGAGAGGTAGAACCAGAGGGCCAGCAGTCCCCACAGCTGTGCGAAGGTCTGGTTGAAGCCGTCGCAAGCCAGCGTGGCTCCCAGTGTGGCAGGCGAGAAGAAGAAGAAGAGTGTGGCGATATGTGTGGCTACTGGCGAGAAGTCCAGCTTCTTGCAGATGGTGAAGACGAGGGCTGCCGAGCAGGCGTGTCCGAGGATGATGAGCACATGGTTGAGCGTAGGGAAGAGGCCTGGCATCCATCCTACGAGGCATCCTAAGAGGAAATCGAAGGGGCGCCGGTAGGCATCGGGAAACATGTAGCCAGGGTCGGAAATCTGGATGAACCAAGTGGACTGCAGTGAAGTATAGTCGTCAAACGTAGGCCCTATGCCACATACTCCCCATAGAATGATGGGCAGACAGATGGCAATGGCGATGAGTGAGAAGTGCGACTTGATGTTCATCGGCGTATGATAATCTTCTTGCCTTTCTGTATGTAGATGCCCGGCTTAAGGCGGCTGTTCTGTTGGGTGCGCTGTCCGGAGAGGTTGTAAAGAGGAGCGGCATCGCTTTCCTGACGGTCAGTCAACGGCTGAGTGATGCCTATCTTTTCAAAGTAGTCTTGGTTGTAGTCTACAGGAAACTTTCTGAGGTCTAATATCCTCAAGTGCAGCTTGATCCAGTCGCAGATATATTTGAATTCTTTGTCAAAGTCTATGGTTTCACCGTTCAGGTCGCTGTCGCCGCTCCATTTCTCCGTCTCTCTGTCAGCCGCGCCGCTGTTTTTGAGCAGCAGATAGTAGTGCCTGAACCTGCTTATGAGGCTGTCGGTAGCGAGTGGTTGTCCTGCCTGCCGCAGCTCGGTGAACCGCTGGTTCAGGCTGTCGTTGAACTGGTAGGTGTTGAAAGCATAGAGATTGAAGAACACCCTGACGTCGACGTCGCACAGATAGCGCGGTGAGGCTAATCCGTTGACGTGGTCGAGGAGTCCTCCCCAGCGCTGTCCGAAGGTGGCGTCCAGGTCCCAGGGTGCCAAGGTGAGGCACTTTGACGTGGCTTTGTCGTAGACAGCCCAGAACAGGTTCTTGCCGCTGTTGTCTACAGCGTTGGTGACCGACATCAGGATGCTGTAGTCAATCATGGGCCCGAGGTCGTAGTAGTCGGCCACTTGCGCTTCAAACTCCTGCCTGTGGCTCCGTATGGCGAAATTGCAGGCCTCGACGAGTGGCCGCCAGTCGGTGGTGTCGTTGTCGCTGAGGTCAGGATATTTCACCTCAAAGCCTTCTAGTGTCTCCGAGTGGTTGTCGTAGCTTTCGAGCGGGAGGAAGAGCTGTGTGCGCTGCCATGTCTTTCCCTTGTAGAGACATCCGTGCACCTCGCCGTCATCAACCTTTTTCAGTCGCATCTGCTTGCGGTCGAGATTCTCAGAGAAGTTGTAGATGCCCCGGTATTCGTTGTTGAGAAACACTTCCACCACCTTGCCGCTGACGCCGTTGCGTGCTGAAGGCTCGCGGTCGATGTAGTAGGGTGGGGTAGCGATGTCGTTCCACAGGTCCATGGCGATGCGGTTGCGCAGGCGGAAGACGTCGGCCTGCCCGGCATCGAGAATCCAGCTGTCGTCGTTGCGCATGCCAAAGAGCGACTTGTTCTTCTTCAGCTTCACCTTGTAGTTGCGCTTGTGCTTGTCAGGGGTGTTGGTCGATCCGCCGCGCCATTTCACGGTGGCGGCCAGCGTGTCGGTCTGAGGAGCATCGGGCGAGGAAATGAGCAGCGTGCCCTCCGTGTAGTCGTTGCCGAAGGTGCCTTCTAACTGGACGAGGGGCAGGAAGGTGAATCTGAGGGTGAGGTTGTGCGGCTGCCCTTCGCCGTCGACATAGCCGACGGTGAAGGTCTTGTCTGCCGTGATTTTACTGAAGGTATAGGTGTCTTCCAAGTCGTTGCCGTCGATGGTGCAGAAGTGCCAGTCCTTGCCGGTCTTCACGCTCATGGTGGCCGTCGTGTTGAAACTCTCTTCCGGCACTGTGGCCAAGAGGGTGTTTGTCAGCTCATCCATCATAGCCACGCGCCCGTCGATGACGAGCTGTGCTGAAGCCATGTTGGCCATGGTCATGAGGATTAAAGCGACAAAGTGTCTCATCAGCGTACAATAGCAATCTTACATACTACACCTTTCTTTCCTTCGCTGGTGGCAGCCGCTACCATGTAGACACCGCTGGCCACGCGTCTGCCCTGTCGGTCGCGTCCGTCCCAGGTGAAGGTGCCGCCGTTGCTGCGGCCCTCGGCCACGAGCACGCCGCTGGCGGTGAGAATCTTCACGTCGGCATTGCGCGACAGGCCCACCACCGTGATGAGGCCCTCATAGCCCGACACGACAGGGTTGGGGTAAGCATAGACATGGTCTTTCTCCATCTCGATGGCCGACTCGGTGGCGTCGCTCATGTAGGAGCAGAGCCCCTGGTCGGTGCCGATGAATACCTCGCCGGTCTGGTGGTTGATGGTGATAGACTCTATGATGTCCGAGAGCAGCGGGCTGTTGGTGGTGGTGAAGTGCTGCAGCTGCTCCATGTTGTCATCGCTGATGAGGTAGACGCCTGAGCCACGTGTGCCAAACCATTTGCGGTTGCCGCCATCGATGGCAATGGTGGTGATGTCGACGCCGCCCAGCAGGTAGTCGGCATAGTTGGTACCGTCATTGCGTGGCACCTTCACTTGGGTGGCATAGTCAATGGCTGAGCCTACGCGTTCTGCTTCTATGAGATAGGGGCCGTTGGACGTGCCTATCCAGATGTTGGCGTCGAGGTCTTCCACCACGCAGCGCGGGTTGTAGCTCTCGGGTGCACTCGTGCCGTCCTGGTTGATGAGGTTCACGACAGCGTTGATGATGGTGTCGTTGGCCGTGCTGTAACAGTAGAAGGAGGATTTCTCCCAGTGGCGGTTGACAAACCACATCAGTCCGCGGCTGTCGAAGATGAGCGATGTGAGCTTGTTCAGGCTCAGGTCTCCGTCCATGAGCACGCTCTGACTGTGCTTGATCCATTGTCCGTCCTTCGTTATCTCAATGATGGAGTTTTCCTTTACCTGGCTCTGCAAGATCCAGAGGCTGCCATTGCTGTCGTATGTCACGCCGTCGGTCAGCACATATTTGTTGCTGGTGGTGGCTGTGTGCAGGATGCTGTTGTCTTTGTGATAGTATTTCACCAGCTTTCCGTCGTAGTATTCGTAGAGTCCCGTCCTGCCTCCGGCGAAGATGTGGTTGCTGTCGAAGGGGTCCACATCGACGGCATACATGTCTACGAAGGTCCATCCGCTGCCCGTGGTGCCGTCGACGCCGGTCATGTCGTCTTGCAGAAACTCCCAGTCATCGTCTTTCTTCAGTTGCACGGTGGCGGGATGCGACACCGAGCCGGTGCCGGCGCCGCTGCATGAATAGAGGATGTTGTTCTTGAAGCGCATAAATCCGAAGTGGTTGTGCTTCGGTCCGCCGGGCTGCAGGCTCTTCACCGTTTCGGCATAGGTGTTCCAGTCGGTGCGGTCCTCGGTGAAGAGATTGGCAGGTAGGTCGGCGGTCTCTGCCCAGCTGTGCTTGTCTATGAGGTTGCTGGTGAGATTGCCGGCGTGGACGCTGCCCTGCTTGGTCTTGACGTAGAGCTTGCTGCCGTCGGTGTCGGTGCTGACGATGTTGAGGTCGAGGATGTAAGTCTCGGATATTTCTGCGCGGCTCATGTTCACCTTCACCACGCCGAAACCGGTGGACAGATAGGCATACTGCTCGTTGATGAAGATGCTGTTCACCGTCTTGTCCTGCGTCATCGACTTGCTGTAGAGGGCGCTGATGTTTGTCACGTTGCCCTCCAGGTCTATCAGGTCGATGTTTGAGTTGCTGTAGACGATGATGAGCCGCTGCGCCTTCTGGTTCCAGGCGATGAGCGAGACGTAGGTGTCGCTGAGCTGCTGCACCTTGTCGTAGGTGGTGATGCTGTGGTCGTTGAGGTTGTAGCTGTACAGTCCGTTGGAGGCACGCACGAAGAGTGTGTGGCTGCCGGCCTTCACTATCTGCTGTGGCTCGTAGTAAGACATGTATGCCTTCCACGTGCCCGTCTGCGCCACGGCTTGGAAAAAGAGAAAATGAGAGAATGAGAAAACGAGAAATGCCAGGCACCTCATTCTCTTCATCATCCCCTTCCTCATTATATATAATAATGTATTCATACGCAATGTCTCATTCTCTCAATCTCTCATTCTCTCATTTTCTCAATCTCTCATTCTCTCTCAAGAATTCGCACAACTTCTGCGTGGCGCGTCCTCGGTGGCTGATTTTGTTTTTCTCCTCTTCGCCCATGTCGGCAAAGGTCTTGTCGTAGCCGTCGGGGCGGAAGATAGGGTCGTAGCCGAAGCCCTCTTTTCCGCTGCGCTCGCGGGTGATTTCTCCGTTGACGATGCCCTCGAACAGATGCTCTTCCTTGATGCTGGTGCAGCCGCAGGGACAGACGTCGCGCTTTAATAATAACGCAAAGACGGTGCGAAATCTTGCGCGGCGGTTGTTATTTTCTCCTAATTCGCGCAAGAGGCGCGCCATGTTGGCCTCGCTGTCGTGGCTCATGGGACTTATAGGACTCATAGGACTTATAGCCCCCTCCATGCTGGCGTAGCGGGCGCTGTAGACGCCGGGGGCGCCGTTGAGGGCTTCCACTTCGAGGCCTGTGTCGTCGGCGAAGACACTGCAGTGGTAGTGCTGCCAGATATATTCGGCCTTCAGGCGGGCGTTCTCTTCCAGCGTGGTGCCTGTCTCAGGAATATCAACATCGCAGCCGATGTCCTTCAGTGACAGCACTTCTATCGTGTCGCCCAGGATGTGGCGCACTTCTTTCAGTTTGTGGGCGTTGTTGGTGGCAAAGACGATTTTCATGGACGATTTATGAATTATTTATGTCTGATGGCGCTTGCGCTTTGTCCTTTACTTTTACCTTTATCTGGTCGAAGCCCTCGCCGAAGACGCCTATGACGGCGCTCTGCGAGACGAAGGCCTGCGGGTCGATCATCTTGATGAGGCGGAAGATGGGTGTGCTCTCGTTCTTGCGGGCAAGGATGCAGAGCACCTTGCGGTCTTCGCCGGTGTACCAGCCGTGGCCGTCGAGGATGGTCACGCCGTGGTCCAGCTGCGTGCCGATGGCGTTGGCTATCTCCTGCCATTTGCTGGAGAAGATGAAGAACTGCACCGACTGCCGGTTGCGGTTGAACACATAGTCGAGCATGAAGTTCTCGATGACCATCGTGCAGAAGCCGAACATCACCATGTTCAGGCGTTGCAGGATGTTGCCGAACTGCGGTATGAACAAGCAGGAGCCGATGATGATGAGGTCGACGAAAAGCAGCACTGTGCCCAATGACACGTTGTGGAACTTGTTGACCGATGCGGCAATGATGTCGGTGCCGCCCGTGGAGCCGTTGTTCAGGAAGACGACGGCCAGCGCCGTGCCCGTGAGCATACAGCCGATGATGAGCGACATGAACTCCTGTCCGTCGCCCAGTATTTTCACATAGTTGCCGTTCTCGTCCTGCGGAATGAATTCTTGCGCAATTTCCAGCATCAGCGTGAGCATCAAGATGGCGTAGATGGTCTTCACCAAAAATCGCCAGCCCAGTATTTTCAGGCCTATAATGAGCAGCAGCGCATTGACGAGGAAGTAGGTGTAGCCGATGGGGAAGTGGGTGGCATAGAAGACGATGGCGCCGATGCCCGACACGCCGCCCGTCACTATCTCGTTGGGCAGGAGGAAAAGGGTAAAGCCGATAGTGTACAATAAGAGGCCGAGGGTTATGCCAGCATAATCCCCGACCTCTTTCCATAATAGCTTGCGGTCAATGGTCATTTTCTGAGCGGTAGCAAATTCTTACTCTTCACTCTTTACTTTTCACTTGACAACAATGTTCACCATGCGCTTGGGCACGATGATGACTTTCACAATCTGTTTGCCGTCGGTGTACTTTGCCGTGCGCTCGTCGGCTTTCACTGCCTGCTCCACGGCGGCATTGTCAGCATCGGCGGGCAGCATCACCTCGAAGCGGGCCTTGCCGTTGAAGGCCACGGCCATCTTCACCAGGCTCTCAACAAGGTATTCCTCGTTCCACTTCGGCCACTGGGCGTCGCATACCGAGCCTTCGCCGCCCAGCTGCTCCCACAGCTCTTCGGCAATGTGCGGGGCGAAGGGCGCGATGAGGATGACCAGCTGCTTCAGCACTTCGCGGTTGGTGCACTTCAGCTGTGTCAGCTCGTTGGTGCAGATCATGAAGGCCGATACTGAGGTGTTGTAGCTGAAGGCCTCGATGTCTTGCGTCACCTTCTTGATGAGCTTGTGCAGCGACTTCAGCTCGGCGGGAGACGGCTCCCCTTCAGTCTTCGAGGAGGTTGCCAGGTTCCAGAATTTCTTCAGGAAGCGGTGGCAGCCGTCGATGCCTGCCACGTCCCAGGGCTTCGACTGCTCGATGGGACCAAGGAACATCTCGTAGAGGCGCAGCGTGTCGGCACCGTAGTTGTTGCAGATGTCGTCGGGGTTCACCACGTTGTATTTCGACTTCGACATCTTCTCGATGGCCTGCGAGACGATGTACTTGCCGTCGGCGTTGGTCACAAACTCTGCTTCGCTGAACTCAGGCCTCCATTGGCGTATCTTCTCGATGTTGAGCTCCTTGCCCTCCACCGTGCTGATGTCGGTGTAGATGGGGTCGGCCTCTTCGCCTTGGTAGAAGTAGCGGTTTTTCTTTGCCTCATTGTCGTATTCCACTTTCAAAAGGTCGAAGCTGACGTAGCGGTTGGTGCCTTTGATGCGGAAGACGAAGCTCGACCATCCTTGTATCATGCCTTGGTTGATGAGCTTCTTGAACGGCTCGTCCTCGCAGGAATAGCCGCAGTCGTAGAGGAACTTGTTCCAGAAGCGTGAGTAGATGAGGTGTCCTGTGGCGTGCTCCGAGCCTCCCACATAGAGGTCGACGTTGCGCCAGTATTCGTCGGCGCTGTTGCTGACGAGGGCCTTGTCGTTGTGCGGGTCCATGTAGCGCAGATAGTAGGCGCTTGAACCGGCGAAGCCCGGCATGGTGTTCAGCTCCAAGGGGAAGACGGTTTTGTTGTCGATGAGCGACACATCTACCACACTGTCGGTCTTGGTGTCCCAGGCCCACTTCTTGGCGCGGCCCAGAGGCGGCTCGCCCGTCTCCGTGGGCTTGTATTCGTCTATCTCGGGCAGCTGCAGGGGCAGGCACTCCTTCGGCACGATGTAGGGCATGTCGTCTTTATAGTAGATGGGGAAGGGTTCGCCCCAGTAGCGCTGACGGCTGAAGATGGCGTCGCGCAGGCGGTAGTTCACCTTCACGCGGCCTAAGCCGTTCTCTGTGACGTACTTCTTCGTGGCGGCGATGGCCTCCTTCACGGTCATGCCGTTGAGCGAGAAAGCCCCTGCGGCCCCCTCGGGGGACGAAAGGGAGGCCTTCGGGCTGTTCATCACAATGCCCTCCTTGGCGTCGAAGCTCTCCTCAGAGATGTCGGCGCCCTCAATGAGCGGTACGATGGGCAGTCCGAAATGCTTGGCGAAGGCGTAGTCGCGGCTGTCGTGAGCCGGCACGGCCATGATGGCACCCGTGCCATAGCCGGCCAGCACGTATTCGGCTATCCAGATGGGAATCTTCTCGCCGGTAAAAGGATTGATGGCATACGAGCCTGAGAACACGCCCGTCACCGAGTGGTCCGTCTGGCGCTCGCGCTCGGTGCGCTTCTTCACGTAGGCCAGGTATTCGTCTACGGCCTCACGCTGGTCGGGCGTGGTGAGCTGCTGCACGAGTTCCGACTCGGGGGCGAGCACCATGAAGGTGACGCCGAAGATGGTGTCGGCACGGGTGGTGAAGACCGTAAAGCCAGAGGCCTCCCCTACGGCCCCCGAGGGGGCTTCATTACCGGGCGTGCCCACATTGGTGTCCTCCTCGGAGGACGAAAGGGGGGCTGCTACCTTGAAAAATATCTCCGTACCCTCTGAGCGGCCTATCCAGTTGCGCTGTGCCTCTTTCAGCGAGTCGGTCCAGTCTATCTCCTCCAGTCCGTCGAGCAGGCGCTGTGCGTAAGCCGAGGTGCGCAGGCACCATTGGCGCATCTTCTTCTGCTCTACGGGGTAGCCGCCGCGCTCGCTCACGCCGTTCACCACCTCGTCGTTGGCCAGCACCGTGCCCAGAGCCGGGCACCAGTTCACCATCGTGTCGGCCAGGTAGGCTATGCGGTAGTTCATCAGCACCTCCTGCTTCTTCTTCTCCGAGAAGTTGTGCCAGTCGGCAGCCGTGAAGTGCAGCTCCTCCGTACCAAGGGCGTTGCAGTTCTCGGTACCCATCAGTTCGAAGTGCTCAATCAGCTTAATCGTCGGCTGAGCCTTATGCGATGAGGTAGAAAAGTAGCTCTTGAACATACGCTGGAAAGCCCATTGCGTCCACTTGTAGTAGATGGGGTCGCAGGTGCGCACCTCACGCTCCCAGTCGAACGAGAAGCCGATCTTGTCCAGCTGCGAACGGTAGCGGTTAATGTTCTCGAACGTCGTCTTCTCCGGGTGCTGACCCGTCTGGATGGCATATTGCTCGGCGGGCAGTCCGTAGGCGTCGTAGCCCATGGGGTTCAGCACGTTATAGCCCTGCTGACGCTTGTAGCGGGCGTAGATGTCGCTGGCGATGTAGCCCAGAGGATGACCCACGTGCAAGCCGGCTCCCGAGGGGTACGGGAACATATTCAGCACGTAGAACTTCTTCTTCGTCGGGTCCTCAACTACGCGGTAGGTCTTCTGGTCCACCCACCGCTTCTGCCATTTCTTCTCAATGTCTCTGAAATTGTATTCCATTGTATCTTTGCGTTTTATTTGTTTCCGTACATTATAAATGTGGGTGCAAAGGTAGTGCAAACCGAACGAAATTCCAAAGAAAAACGCATTTTTCTTTGCATTTCTGAGGTGTAGACTATCTTCGCGTTGAAAATACAACGCAAAGTTACAACTTTATTTTGAATATCCAACCGTTTGTGCCAAATTCTTTACTTCGTAAAAACAACAACGGGAGAACTGACGTCCTCCCGTTGCTGTCTTAAGTCCTTAGTTTAGAGATGTTTGTTCTGTAGGGTGGCACCCAGAAGCATCATGTAGGTGCTGAACTGCTTGTCGTTGAGTACGCGCTGCATCTGCTGAACATCCTTTCTGACGGCCTGGTGAACCAGGTGGCGCTGGCGGGGACCTCTCATCGAGGCTAGCGACTGAACCTCGTCGGCGAATTGGTCTTGGATGATCTCTACTGCTTCCATCTGACTCTCTGTCAGGTCGAGCTTCGCTGCCAGGCGGCGCATGTCAAAATTCATGTCAAAGCGATTGTCAACAAAATTGATAAAACTCATACTGAATCCATCAAAGGGGTTGTCGACTCTATTACTCTTTGTCTCAGCGAAGCTAAGCGTGAATGCCATCATGGCGATGATTGTAAAAAGAACCTTTTTCATAATCTTTGTTTTTAGTTGTTATCCTTATTTTTTGTTATTTGATTGTCAATTTTTGTTATCCTGAATTTTGTTATCCTGAACCAGAATCGTTTATCATCCTGTTTCTGTCTTTTTGACGCTGATAGTTGTAAAAGGTTTAACCAAAGCACCCCTTTTTTTTCTAAAAGACCACCTTTACTACGTAAAAAATTTGCCCCTCTCTCCGTAAGACCATCTTTTCCTTCAAATTCTCTCGAGAATTCAACGCTAAAGGTCACCTTTTCGCCGCTAAAGATGACCTTTTCGCCGCTAAAGATGACCCTATTTTTGACAATCTTACCTCCTCCTTTAGCCTGACAACCTTTTGTCAACCTCTGTCAACCTCAAAAAGGTTGCAAAGCCTTTGTATATCGGCGTTTTGACAACCTGACAACCTTTTCTTTGAATTTTTCTATAATAGTGTAATGCAAACCGTTGGTTTTTCCATTATGATCAGATGCAAACAGAAGGAAGAAATACCAAAAATAATCGCACTAAAACGTTTGCGTGAAAAAAATAGGTGAAAGGTGTTGAGAATTCGTGGAAATTGTGTAACTTTGCCGTAAATTTCAACGAATATACTTAAAAACCGAAAGACTCATGAAACAATTCAATGACAAGAACTTCGTGCTGGAGACTGAGATAGCCCAGGACCTGTACCACAACCATGCGGCCAAGATGCCGATCATCGACTACCACTGTCACCTGATTCCCGAGATGGTGGCCAACGACCACCGCTTCAAGTCGATCACGGAGCTGTGGCTGGGCGGCGACCACTACAAGTGGCGCGCCATGCGTACGAACGGTGTGGACGAGAAATACTGCACGGGCAAGGACACCAGCGACTGGGAGAAGTTCGAGAAGTGGGCGGAGACGGTGCCCTACACGCTGAGGAACCCGCTGTACCACTGGACGCACCTGGAGCTGAAGACGGCCTTCGGCATCGAGAAGCTGCTGAGCCCGAAGACGGCGCGCGAGATCTTCGACGAGTGCAACGAGAAGCTGAAGCAGCCGGAGTTCTCGGCTCGCGGCCTGATGAAGCACTACAAAGTGGAGTGTGTGTGCACCACCGACGACCCCGTCGACGACCTGCACAACCACATCGAGTATGCCAAGCACAAGGCTCAGGACGATCCCTTGATGATTCCCGCGTGGCGTCCCGACAAGGCGATGAACATCGAGAAGCCGGAGTTCGCGAAGTACGTGGAGCAGCTGAGCAACGTCAGCGGCGTGAGCATCACGACGTTTGCCGACATGGTGGACGCCCTGAAGAAGCGCCACGAGTTCTTCGAGGCCCAGGGCTCGAAGCTGTCGGACCACGGCATCGAGGAGTTCTACGACGAGGAGTACACCGACTCGCAGATTGAGACCATCTTCGAGAAGGCCATGCGCGGCCAGCAGCTGTCGGCCTACGAGGTGCGCCAGTACAAGAACTGCTTCCTGACGGTGATGGCCGAGATGGACGCCGACGCCGGCTGGACGCAGCAGTTCCACTACGGTGCCATCCGCGACAACAATACGGCTATGTACAACCAGCTGGGCCCGGACACGGGCTTCGACTCGATCGGCGAGTTCAACACCGCCAAGGCCATGTCGACGTTCCTGAATAAGCTGAACATGAAGGGCAAGCTCACGCGTACCATATTATATACGCTGAACCCCTGCGCCAACGAGGTCATCGCCACGATGCTTGGCAACTTCCAGGGCGGCGAGCCGGGCAAGATACAGTTCGGCAGCGGCTGGTGGTTCAATGACCAGATGGACGGCATGATCCGTCAGATGAACGCCCTCAGCGTGCTCGGCCTGCTGAGCCGCTTCGTGGGAATGCTGACGGACTCGCGCTCGTTCCTGAGCTATCCGCGCCACGAGTACTTCCGCCGCATCCTGTGCAACCTGCTGGGCAACGACGTGGAGAACGGCGAGCTGCCCGAGGAAGAGATGCCCCGCATCCGCGAGATGGTGCGCGACATCTGCTACTGGAACGCCAAGCGCTACTTCCAGTTCTGAAGTCTATTTTCCCCTTTTCTGTTTTATAGAGAGTCCGATGAATGAGCCTACTGGAGGCTCTCTTCACCGGACTTCTTTATATTTTTTCTTGGAGCAAAAAGTGAGTGCTGCCCGAACAATTTTCTGTTCAAGGCCCTTGAACGTATGTTTCAGCCCCTTGAACGTACGTTCCAGCCCCTTGAATGTACGTTCCAGCCCCTTGAACGGAAAATCCTCAACGGAGGAAATACTTTTTCACCGAAGAGCAAGAAAATTACACACACCGTGCAAAGGAACGCTTCACTTTACCTCTAATCTTGGTTTTACGGGGTCGGTGAGCCTGATGATGTGATCGTATTCCACGGTCAGTACCCCCTTTACGCTCCTGAAATAATGCATTGTCTCTTCAAGTGACTTGCCTTCAGGCTTCTTCAAAGCCATTCCGTTTATGCTGTTGTAGTCATAGACAATCTCACATTTGCTGTCCTTGATGGCTTTCAGTAAGGGTTCTTTGCCTACTTCCTTATCGTACATCACAAGAAACACATTGGGGGAATGCTCTTGTTCAAACTTGTGTCCATGAATAGGAGCAGATAATTCCACTGCTTGTCTAGCCCTGCATGATGTCATTAGCACGATGATTATCTGGACAACAATAATCAGCGGAATGCCATACTTGAATTTCTTGTGCAGAGTCTTATGATGCCAAACTTTCATGCCCAGCCAGGCTCCGATGCTGCCGCCCAACACTGCCAACCCAAGCAGGGCTGCCTCTCTTATGCGCCATCTGTTGTTCACAGCCTTCCACTTGTCAATACCAAATGTCAGAAACGTAGCAATGTTGATGGCTAAAAGGTAGATGAGAATATAGTTCATAGTCCATAGTTCATAGTCCATAGTGCCTCATGCTTACTCGCATGTTAATGATTTCCTGCACAATGTTGATGACTGTAAAAATGCCGAAACTCATCAGGAGTGCAAGGCCCGTGGCGCTGATGAGGCGGGAGTTCTCGGCAAGCCACACCAAGAAGGCATTTTGCACGCTAAAGGTAAAGAGAGGTACGTTGGCTGGGGTGGAAAGCAGAAACGCAATGG
>JAEEGJ010017242.1_pt1 | contig 16371 bp, 13 predicted proteins | sample 8958761 | NCBI WGS metagenome assembly JAEEGJ01 (sample SAMN16246546, study PRJNA631951) | gut metagenome | biome: gut microbiome; feature: rumen; material: RS-attached | host: Bos | place: Iran: Karaj | collected 2018-10
GGTATCGACAAGGCTGTTTCCGCTGTGGTCGCTTCGCTGAAGAAGATGTCGGTGAAGGTCGACGGCGACAATGAGAAGATCAAACAAGTGGCTACCATCTCCGCCAACAACGACAGTGAAATCGGCGGCCTTATCGCTGAGGCTATGAGCAAGGTGAAGCAAGAAGGTGTCATCACCGTTGAGGACGCCAAGGGCATCAACACCTATGTCGACGTCGTCGAAGGCATGCAGTTCGACCGTGGCTACATCTCGCCTTACTTCGTCACCAACACCGAGAAGATGGAAGCCGTCTACGAGAATCCTTACATCCTGATCTACGACAAGAAGATCTCCGTGATGAAGGACTTGCTGCCCGTGCTCGAGCAGACCCTGCAAACGGGTCGTGCCCTCATCATCATCGCTGAAGACATCGACGGCGAAGCCTTGGCTACCTTGGTGGTCAACCGTCTGCGTGGCTCGCTGAAAGTCGCTGCCGTCAAGGCTCCTGGCTTCGGTGACCGTAGAAAAGAGATGTTGGAAGACATCGCTATCCTGACTGGTGGCACTGTCATCAGCGAAGAGAAGGGCTACAAACTTGAGGATGCCACCCTGCAAATGCTCGGCCAGGCCGACAAGGTCAGCATCAACAAGGACAACACCACCATCGTGAACGGTCACGGTGCCAAGAAGGACATCGAAGGCCGCACCAACCAGATCAAGGCCCAAATCAAGATCACCACAAGCGACTACGACCGCGAGAAACTGCAAGAGCGTTTGGCCAAGTTGGCCGGTGGCGTGGCAGTCATCTATGTGGGTGCCGCTTCCGAGGTTGAGATGAAGGAGAAGAAAGACCGCGTCGAGGACGCTTTGAACGCCACTCGTGCTGCCATCGAAGAGGGTATCATCCCTGGCGGCGGTGTCGGTTTCATCCGTGCCATCAAGGCCATTGAGAAGATGAAGGGCGAAAACGAGGACGAGACCACGGGTATTGCCATCATCAAGCGCGCCTTGGAAGAGCCGCTGCGCCAGATTGTTGAAAATGCCGGCTTGGAAGGCTCGGTCGTCGTCAACAAGGTCATGGAAGGCAAAGGTGACTTCGGCTTCAACGCCCGCACCGAGGTGTATGAGAACCTGCTCACCACGGGTGTCATCGACCCCGTCAAGGTGTCGAGAGTGGCTTTGGAGAACGCTGCTTCTATCGCTGGCATGCTGCTGACCACCGAGTGCGTCATCAGCAACCACAAGGAGCCTACGCCTCCTACACCTCCTATGCCCATGGGCGGCGGAATGGACGGGATGATGTAATTTTGAATGCAGAATTATGAATGCTGAATGCTGAATGGCTTCGCGCGTATGACTCGCTTTGCGTCATTGCGAGGAGGAACGACGAAGCAATCCAGACAAAAAGTAATCCAGAATTAATGGAAACGAGCAAATGACCTGCCTCGAAAGGGGTGGGTCTTTTGCGTTATTGACCTTCCTTTCTCATGAAACCAAGAAAAAATAGGGACAATTCCCCAATCTGATTTTTCATAAACATTTGAATTTCAATATATTGAAAATTTCAAAATCGAAAAAGATAGGGACAAAACCGTTTTAGGGCTTGACAGATGGCTTTTTTTGTGTTTTTTTTTAATAATTTTGCCTGCATAACACAGAAAAACACTTTGAAATGAAAGCAACAAGACTTTACACCCTATTTGCGCTCCTGCTGATGGCGGGAGGGGTGACGATGCAAGCGCAAGAAATAAACGTCACAGGTGTGGTAAGTAGAGTTGACGCTCCTTACTTTGAACAAAATGTGTGTAACGACCGTTTTGCCATCATCTCCGAAGGTGAGACATATTATGTGATGGTTGACAACTACTGGCCGAATCCTTATTTGGAGGATTTGGTTATCCATTACGACACCATCCCGGTTGGCAATGAGATTGAGGTTAAGGGAACTGTTGTGGAAATGGAAGATGGGAATGGGGAAATATTTCAAGCCATCGACATCAGCAATAACCTTAATTCAACACGTCGACAAATCCTTGGCTTTTTTGATTTCCGCGACATTGTCTATCCAGGACCCGATCCTGTTTCGGCAGCCAGCTTTGTCAAATATAGTGGGACAGAAATATATTACGTTACAATCGATGGAGAACTTCAGACGGAAATGCCTCTTGTCGTTAACGGAAGGACTCTTATAGCAGACAAACGGTATCTCTTCGTTGGCGAAAACAATAGCTTGACTGACTATAACGGCAATGTTTTCTATGTCTTCGAACTGATTGATGCACTCCCGTATGACACGGAGGATTCGACCATTAGTGGCACACTTACTACGGAAAATGACCTATGTCTTTCTTGGCCTCGTGGCGAAGCGCCTTATCTTTCGGTATTTGACGGAGAGATGCACCGTTATGTGACAAACAAAGGAGTCCTCCAAAACAGGTACACGTTATATGACATCAGGCATACTTTTGGCAACAACACACCGGTTGTAGCTGGCGGTTTTGAAGCAATTCATCATGATCTTTTCGGTGTGCCTTTCAATGCAATGGAGGTGATAAAACTGGAAACGGAGGAGCAAATAACTCTAACAGGAATGCTGACAGATGAAGGAACTCCATATATAAATATTGGGCCGCCAATACCAGGCATAAACATGTCATTTTATAGCAAAGGTCATCATTATATTGACAACCCAATGGTCTGGGATCCAATATCCAATGATTATCTCTATCACACTTTTATTGTCGGCAATGACACAATTCATTACTCTGACTATGAAGAAGTGACCGCCACCTTTATTCCAAGGATGATAATGAATAATTATAGGAATCCTATTTTTTTCATTCTTATCACAGAAATAAACGGAGAAACAAGTACAAAAGAATTGAATTTATCAAAGGTTGAAGTTTTCCCTAATCCTGCCAATGATATGTTTAGTATTTCCAGTAGAGATCAAGCCATCGTGTATATTGATATCATGGATTCCAAAGGATGTCTCGTTTTATCCAAATTGTGCCATGACAATAAGATTCAATTTAGTAACCTTGGAATTCAGGGCTTGTTGTTCCTTCGAATTGAATTAAGTAACAGTAATGTTGTATTTAAAAAAATCCTTTTGAAATGAGAAAATACCATATACTATTTGTATTATGTATGTTGATTTTTGTGAAAGCACAGACCCAAAATCAACCCGACCTGACCGAATTAAGTAGATTGTTTAATGAAATAGATCTAGCGATACCGAATAATACTTATATCAACACTTTTGTTGACGAAGGTGCCCTTTATAGTTTAGAAGTCTTGCATCTTCCAAAAAGATTACAAGACCATGTTTTAAACAAAATTTTGATTTTTGCCGATTCCACACTTTACGCATCATGCGAATACCGTATTAGAAGGTACGCTTATGACATTTACAATGTTTATGGATGTGAAATTAAGATGGTGGTAATTAAAGGAGAAAACTGTGTTGATGTCAAAAACTTAATATTAAATGATGCGACAGATTTAGATGGAACTGTGTTTATTGGAGACATTGCGTCGGCATCGTATGAAGGTACAGATGTATTTAGAGATAGAGTTTATAGTTGGCTATGTGATATGTATTATATGGATTTAGATGCAACTTGGAATGATAGCGACCATGATGGAATCTTTGATAACTACAATGATGATTTTAATCCCGAAATATTTGTCGGGCGAATATGTGCGAAGAATGTAGGCAATGGAAGTGACGAATTGGAACTGTTTGAAAAGTATATGGATAAAAACCATATGTTTTGGATAGGGCATCGTGAAGTTAATAAAAAGCATGGTCTATCATATACCAATGCAACTTGGAATGGTTCAACGGATCTTATTTCTGGTATCAAATATTTATATAATAGTATAATGAATTGCGATACGATTACATCGTCTGATCCTGATTTTTGTGTACAAGATTATCTTAATAGACTAACAGACGACAATTATGAGTTCATTCAATTAGCAAGTCATTCTAATTCATTTGAACATATTTTTGATTCACTTGTTCCTATAGGTCCAAATTTGTATGATACATTACGTGTTCACATTCACAATTCGACGATTTATGATAATGGAGTAAATGCCATCGGTATGAATCTATATTGCTGCCAAGCTTGTAGATGGGATTGCAATGGGTATATCGGAGGAGGCTATGTTTATGGACCTAATTCCCATGTTTTAACCCTAATTGGTAGTACTAAAACTGGATCCATGTTGGATATGCAAAATTTCTATACCCCACTTTCTAATGGAGAAACAATGGGACAAGCTTTTGTTGACTGGTGGCGAAATGGTTATAGCATTTATGACATGACCAGTATTCAAAAAATATCTTGGTATTTTGGCCTTACTATTGTCGGTGATCCTTTAGTAAATTTCTTCCATTGCACCAACAGCACCTGCCAAGATATAATAACACTTACTACTTACGACAATACAAACTCGCCACTGTCTTATTATCTTGCAAGTGAGAAAATCCAAATACCCTCTTCTGCTTCTTTTGTCATCCCAGTTAAGGATCACTGCATTCTCAATGCACCAACTGTTGAAATCCAAGGCGAGTTTTTCTGTCCAGGAAATAGCACATTGGAAATTCTGAATGAGGGATGTCAAGATAATTGCGATGAGGAGTAACAAAGAAAGCTCCAAGCGAACAACGGATGTGAATTTACGGTAATTAGGCAAGATTGCCCAGAATAGGATTATAAAGAAATCATTAAAAAACATAGAACTATGAAAAAGACGAAACTCATCTTAGCTCTTTTGGCACTTTTGCCATTTTCAGGAGCCTTCGCCCAAACAGGCGAAATCATCTATAGGGATTTCGAGCCAGATTCCATTTTAATCTATTGGGTGAAATTGGGCCCTGTGTGGATAGATCTTGATGTAGATGGAGAACCTGATGATTTGGCGATGCAGATGTTGACATTTGATCCTGGCTTTGGTGCTGGAGGGTCGATATGTGCTCCTGAGCTGTTTACATCTGGTTCCAATATGAGGATTTGTGCCATTGAACCAGACAGCACAAACATAATCCTATCAGAAGTTGCAGAAGAAGACTGGGTAACGTATGTTGGATGGTCTGGTCCTAATGGATGTGATGCTGTCCGTTACACGCATTATGGCTTCCGTATCCGACGCGATGACCGGTATTACTACGGGTGGTTTGAAACCTATGACAGAGTAATCTCTGTAAAAAACGGGAAACGTATTGTTCATCATGGCTTCGACAGAACAGCCTACTGCATCGTTCCCGACTATCCCTTGCGTTGGGGGCAAACTGACATACTAGGTGTTGAGGAAAACAGCGAAACCGACAACGCCTTTGCCATCATCCATCCCAACCCCACCAGCGGCATGGTCACCGTCACGGGCGAAAACCTTCAACAAGCCGAGGTGCTCAACATGCTCGGGCAGCGGATACTCGGCGTGCATGGCAAGGGCAATGAGCTCCACATCGACATGGCTCCTCTGCCCGCGGGCGTCTATTTCGTCAGCATCACCGACGAGGAAGGACACAAGTGCGTGCGGAAGGTGGTGAAGGAGTAAAACTATTCCACCACCAATTTTCGCGTCACCAAGTTGCCACCGAGCATCTGCACCGTATAAACCCCAGCAGGCCAACGGCTCACATCAATGGTGCGCTGCCCTTCTACGGTGAAGGTGGCCACAATCTGTCCCTGCATGTTGAGCACCATCACGCTCACGGCTCCCTTTTCGTAATCGGTGCTCAGGGTGAACTGCCCCTTGGCAGGATTGGGATAAATCTCCGCATTGAAAGCGGATTCGGCATGGCCCTCGTGGACACTCACTAACAGGTCTTCATCGTTGCTGAAAGTGACCACCTTGCCCGCCACGCGCAGCACTGGGTTGTCTGGTGCGGCACATTCGGTGCAGGTCACACCGTCGACGCAGTCGGGATGGTTGGGATGGCAATAGTCGAGGTAGGTCGGGTCGAACTGGTAGAACAACTCGGCTTGTCCGGCAGAGAGGTATTCCGTCAGGTCGAAGTCCCACACCATGCCGATGCTGCCGGGACACCAACCGCTGCGGTTGTAGGTCCAGGTGCCGTTTTGGGGTTGGCAGCCGGCTGGGTTGGGGGTGCAGGTGCGCCACAGGTGCTGGTCGTATTTGCTTTGGCCGTCCACGAAGAAGTGGTGCGTAGCTTCATAGAATTCGGCGGCATTTCCTGTGTTGTAGGTGTTGGCGGTGCCACTGCTCCAGTTGTGGCCAGTGGTGGTCATCTTCAGCTTGGCCGTTTGGGCGTTCTCGCTGAAACGATAGTCAACAACTGGCACAGGCTGTTGGTTGGCATAGTCGCCGAAGGCGAAGGTGCCGAACCAAATCTCGTCCACGTCGACATAGAGGTAGTCTGGCGTGCCTTTGGTGAAGCTGAAAACCAAGGTGGGGTCGTAACCGCTACCGCCCCAGCTTTCCATATAAAACTCTAGTTCCACCAAGCCTTGCAGCATAGAAGTGTAGTCGCTCATGTCGACATCGTCTTCGCATTGCACGCCGAAAGGCGTGATGTAGCGGAACAGTTCCATCCATTCGCCACGGTAGTTGCGTATTTTCACGCCGCCCACACGGTCGTAAGGGTCGCAGTTGCCGTTCACGCAGGTGTGGTCGTAATGTGCCACGATTTCGTTGAAGGCGCCGACGTGTGAGGGAAACACATATTCACCCTTTGCGCTGTGTACGGTCGGTGTACAGACGAGGTCGCCGTTCATCGTCACTACGTCCAATTGACTGTCAATCTGGTCGGTGACTTCAAAATTGGTGTGATAAGTCGTTGTTTTCCCTCCACTTTGGGTCACGCTGACGTTTATGCCATAATTGGTGAAGCCCAAGGGAGTGAAGAATCCATAGTAATAGCCGTTGTCAGGGTCGTCTGGATAGTCGGTCTGCAAGGCAATGTCTTGCCCTTCGACATCGGCCGTGATGCTGGTGAACTTAATGACTTCGGGATGCTCGATATAAGCCGAGACGACAATCATCACGGGATGGAGGTCGTCCATATAGACCTTGGTACCATTGTAGGGACGGCGAATCTTTACTTCAGGTTCATAGGCATATGGGTCAACGACCTCGAAGGTCTTCACCACGTCGGGAGCGGGCAGCCAATTGGCATTGCCGGCTTGCGTGGCCTTGAACTTGACCACACCCGTCTCACCCGACAAGGTAAGCACATTGCCACTGATGGTGGCAGGGCCTTCCATCATCTCGAAAGATACAGGTAGTCCCGATGAAGCCGTGGCTTCAAGAGCAATTGGGTCGTTGAAAATCAATTGGTTCGGAATGTCCTCCATTTCGATGAGTTGGGCGTTGCCGTCGGGCTGCTGACGCACGAGGAGGTTGTCGAAGCCGCCCGTGCCGCCTTGCGAGTGGAAAAAGATGCCGTCCCACACTTGGTAGTCAAGCTTGTCGCCGCTGCCAGGGGAGAGGTTCATGCAGACGTTGGTGCAGCCCGCCATCTGTATCCATTCGCCCTCGCAGCCGGGCTTGACGAACACCGTCACAGCGCCTGCGCCATCGTAGGCTGTGAAGTCAAACGACATCTTGTAGCGGGTCCAACCACCTTGCTCATAGTCGAAATCGACATGGGAGCCATCAGGCAGGTAAACTCGGGCGTGGCCGCTGTCGCCTTGGCTCTTCACAAAGAGATAGACACCGCCATCTTCGTCATTCATGCCGGGCAGGATGTGGCCGTCGCCATTACCGTCAAGGCCTACGCCGTAAAAGTTACCCCACCAGGTGCGGTTCATGTCCAACTCAAGGTCCATGATGCCGCCGTTTTGGAAACTGAAGTTGAAATTGGACGAGGCTTTGCGTGTAGCTGTGCGACCTACGCCTGAACCACCATAGGGATACCAAATGGCGAGGCTCTCGTCGGGCGCCATGTCGGAGCCGCAGACGTAGCTGACATCAAAATCTTGGGATGAAGTGGCGGTCTGGTAATGCGTCACCCAGCCGTCTTGGCCGTTGAGGTTTTGCGAGCCTTCGGTGAGGCTGTTGAAGTCGTAAAGGTATTCCACTTGAGCCATTGTTGTGAAGGCCAAGAGGAGAAACATAGTGAGTAAAGATGTTCTTTTCATATCGGTTGGAATTATTTGAAGACAAAAATAGAAATAATTGTAAAATAATTTGCAGGGAAAGAAAAAAACACTACTTTTGCCGTATCAAACAAATTGTTTCAACATGGAAAAAATACATTTTATACTAATTATATTATTATTCATTACTGTTTTTGCCTCATGTAGCACCGACGTTGACCTATATGCCGAATACCAAGACATCCCCATTGTCTATGCTATGCTGAATCCGAAAGTAGACACCAATTTCATCAAGATTACTCGCGCATTCTGCGGCACCAACGACAACCCTATTGATGCCAAAGAGGTGGCGCTGATTGCCGACTCGAGCAACTATCCAGGCAAGTTGGATGCACGCATCATCGAGTTGAAAAGCACCCACGGCAGCTACTACGAACCTACTGGCCGCGTTATTATGTTGGACACGATAACCCTTCACGACAAAGAGGCGGGTACTTTCTATTCACCCAACCAAGCCTTCTATTACACTACGGAACATTTCAACACCGGCGAAGATGGAAGCAAATACAAATACCGTCTTGTTGTGGTCAAACCCGACGGGGATTCGCTTACCGCCCAGACCGGTATGGTCGGCAACGAGGAATTCGCCATCATGACAAGTGGCGTAGGCTTTCAGGCAGCCCCAACTGAAACGGTAAGGAAAATCATGTTTAGGGCAGATGGTTTCGCTTCTCTTTACGAAGTCGCGATACAATTCAATTACCGTGAACAAAAGAACGGCCAAGGGACAATGGAAAAATCAGTCGACCGCTCTTTTGGGACAAGAACCCTTAATGAATTCCATAAGCTTGAAGGGACCGACAACTCCTATTATTTGGAATATTCCGAGAATTGGTTGTTCAATGCCCTAGCTTATGCCATCGGTAGGGATACGATTTACGATGCCAATCATCCCAACGTAACCCGTTACATTGACGATTTTGTCATCACCATCAGTGCCGCAGGTGACGACTTGGCGTATTATTACATTGCCAATCAAGCCCAAGCAGAAAGCCCCATATCGCTCATTACGACCTACACAAACATTGAAGGTGGCTATGGCCTATTTTCATCACGCACTAAAATCGAAAGGGTGGCAAAACTCTCCGCCAATACCAAAAGAGAGTTGTATGGCATGACATCATGGGGTTTCAAGGAGCAATAATTTTCAAATTATACGGCACTTTATGAAAATTTGCTACCTTTGCAATTTCTTATCAAACCTCATCGAACAATGAAAAAACTGTTTTTGTCTCTTTCGCTGCTGGCTAGTTTGGCATTCTTTAGTGCTTGCACTACGGATGTGGATCTTTACGCTGACTACAAAGACATCCCCGTGATTTACGGCTTGCTAAACGCCACTAATGATACTAACTATGTTAGAATCAACAGGGCCTTTTCGGGCAGCAATGACACTCATATCAATGCCAACGAGGTAGCACTAATTGCTGACTCTTGTAATTATCCTGGCAAGTTGAAAGCCTATATCGTAGAATATAAGTCGGGCTACGGAAACCAGTATTTGCCCACGGGCGACACGGTGGAGCTCGACACGATGACAATTCGAAACAAGGAGGAGGGTCTCTTCTATTCGCCCAACCAAAAAGTCTATTTTACTGACGGCATGACCATTAACAACGAGTCCCTATTCGGCAACAACAACTGGCATTCCAAATACAAATACAAACTCTTCGTTTTCAAGTACAATGACACCATTTCCGCCGAAACGAACATTGTTGGTGGCGAGGATTTCAAAATTGCGACCTATTCGCTCCATTTTACATCCGAGCCAACAGACAGATCTAGCAAAATTAAATTTTCGGCTGCCGACAACGCTGTCTTTTACGACTTGAAATTTGTTTTCACTTATCATGAATCCATCAATGGAGGCCCGATGGTGGACAAACAGGTGTCGTATTCATGCGGCTCCAAAAGCGTTGAAGAATTGAACACCGAAAATGGGATGTTCTTCTTCTCATACAACAACAACATTCTCTTCAACCTTCTGAAAGATGCCATAGGTGCCGACACGATTTATGACGCCAATCATCCTAATGTGGAGCGTTCCTTTGATCAAAAACCTATCCAGATCCAGTTGTCAGCTGGTGCCAATGAACTATACAACTACATTCAGGTGAATTCGCAGTCAGGCTTCTTACAAACTGTGCCCGACTACACCAACGTTTCGGGAGGTTACGGGGTGTTCTCCTCTAGGATTAATCTGACAAAAGAAGTCGGCCTCTCATCGATGGCACAAACCGACCTCTATGGCAAGGAATCTTGGGGATTCGTACAACATTAGTATTATTTGCAAAATACAAGTTTTATGATTCGTTCCATGACAGGTTACGGCATTGCCGAGCAAACCTATAACGCAAAGAAAGTATCCGTAGAAGTCAAAACACTCAACAGCAAACAGTTGGACCTTCAAGTGAAACTGCCTAACGAATTGCGTTTTGCAGAATTGGATTTCCGTAACCGGATCGGAGCTAAGTTGCAACGCGGCAAAGTGGACGTGGTCATCACCATCACCGACACCGACCTGAGCCAGGCTTACCATATCGACCAAGACATCGTGAAGGCTTACAAAGACCAAATTGAGGCCATCTCCGTTGCCTTGAATGTGGCTCCTGCCGATGACTTGGCTTCCATCCTCTTCCGTATGCCTGGCATCTTCAATGTGCCTGTGGAAAACTATGATGAAGCCTTTATCGCCAAAGTGGCTGAGACCCTCGACCAGGCCTTGGACATCGTCGACGGCTTCCGCATCCAGGAAGGCAACACTTTGAAGAAGGATTTGCTGCACCGTGTGGAACTGATCCTTGACCTGCTTGGACAAGTGGAGCCTTACGAAAAGAGCCGCCACGAGGTCATTAAGCAACGTATCACTAAAAACCTCAGCGAGTTGACTACGACTGGACAATACGACGAAAACCGCTTCGAGCAAGAGTTGATCTATTATCTCGAAAAGCTCGACATCACCGAGGAGAAAGTGCGCCTGCGCCAGCATTGCAACTACTTCAACGAGAGCTGCGATGATGACCAAGCGGGTAAGAAACTTGGTTTCATCGCCCAGGAGATGGGCCGCGAAATCAACACCTTAGGCTCAAAGGCCAACGAGGTGAACATCCAGAAGATTGTCGTCAAGATGAAGGACGAGTTGGAGAAGATAAAAGAGCAAGTTTGTAATATCTTATAAGTTTGCAGTTGTTCAGTTTGTAGTTGTCAGTTAATCGGACTGCAGCAACTGAACAACTGAATAACTGAACAACTGAACAACTATGAAAGGAAAACTTCTAATCTTCAGTGCCCCATCGGGTTCGGGCAAAACGACCTTGTTGAACCACGTTATGGCCAACATCCCTGAGATGGCGTTCTCGGTTTCGGCCACCACTCGCCCACCCCGTGGCGAAGAAGTAAATGGCCGCGAGTATTATTTCCTCACCATGGAAGACTTCAAGCAACGCGTCGAGAATGGCGAGTTCCTTGAGTGGGAAGAGGTCTATCCCGGTCGTTGCTACGGCACTTTGCTCTCTGTGGTCGCACAGATGCAGGAAGAGGGCAAGCATGTGGCCTTCGACGTGGATGTGTGCGGTGGCGTGAACATCAAGAACCACTATGGCGACCAAGCCCTTTCGGTCTTCATTCAAGCCCCGTCGATTGAGGCACTGCGCGAGCGACTCATCAACCGTCAGACCGACTCGATGGAGGAGATTGAGAAGCGACTCGCCAAGGCGGCTTGGGAGATGGAGTTTGCCCAAGGCAAATTCGACCGCACCGTCATCAACGACGATCTCGAGACCGCCAAACGTGAGATCCTCGAAGTGGTGCAAGCCTTTCTTGAAGCTTAATAAAACAAGTCTTGCAAAGGTCCCTGAGCCTGTCGAAGGGCCGTTTTACATCGTATCATGAAAAAAGTAGGCATTTACTCCGGCTCATTCAACCCCATCCATCACGGCCACGTGATGCTGGCCAACTATCTGGTCGAGTTCTCCGACTTGGACGAGTTATGGTTTGTGGTGACGCCACAGAATCCCTTGAAGAAAAAAGAAGATTTGCTTGATGACGACGAGCGTCTCAAGATGGTTCAGCTTGCCATCAGCGACGACCCGCGCATCCATGTCAGCGACATCGAGATGCACCTGCCCACGCCTTCCTACACCATTAATACCCTAACCGCCCTTTCGGAACAGCATCCCGACAGCGAGTTCGTCTTCGTCTGCGGCATGGACAGCCTGCAAAACCTCAAGAACTGGCGCGAATACCAAAAAATCCTCGACAACTACGAGCTTTTGGTCTTTCCCCGCGAAGGCTACGATGGCGGCGAACTCATCAATTACCCCTCGGTGACGGTGCTGAAGACCCCAATTTTGGAGATTTCGTCCACCTTCATTAGGCAATGCATTAAGGAGGGGCGCGATGTGCGGCATTTCATGCCGGAGAAGGCGTTTAAGTATATGAAAGAGCATCGGCTTTACGAGTAAAGAAAAAGGCCACTTATAGAATCCCTAAGGGAATGGAAATTGTCGTTAGTATCACTTGCGTCGGCTTGTGACATTTACATTACGCAAGCTCTTTATGCCGCCGCTAATTAACCATTGATGGCACTCCTTTCCCGTAGGGAATCTTAACCAATTAAGTTCGTCAAGTCAATAAACTCCTGTACAGAAAGCTGCTCGGGGCGTTTGTTGAAGACTTCGTTGTTGATGATGTCGGGGCGGAGCATCGGGCGCAGCGAGTTGCGCATGGTCTTGCGGCGTTGATTGAAAGCCTGCTTGACAATACTGACAAACAGTTTCTCGTCACAACCCAAATCGGTGACGGCATTGCGCCGCATCTTGATGACTGCCGATTTCACCTTGGGAGGTGGATTAAAGACATTCTCATGCACGGTGAAGAGGTAGTCGATGTCGTACCAAGCCTGCATCAGCACGCTGAGGATGCCGTAGGTCTTGCTGCCTTCCTTGGCGGCCATGCGCTCGGCCATTTCCTTCTGCACCATGCCTACCACCTCAACGACTTGCTCCTTGTATTTCAACACCTGGAAGAAAATCTGGCTGCTAATGTTGTAGGGGAAATTGCCGATGATGGCCATGTTTTGCTTCCCAAATTGGCTTAAATCAGCACGAAGGAAGTCTCCCTCGATGAGCCGCTCTCCGAGCATGGGGAAATGCTTTTGCAGATAGGCGATGGACTCCTTGTCGATTTCGATGACATGGAACTTGTCGAGGACGCTTTGCACCAAGTATTGGGTCAACACACCCGTGCCGGCACCCACCTCAATGACGCTTTTCACATCGGGCGAGAGCTGCTCCACGATGCGTTGGGCTATGTTTTGGTCGGTCAGGAAATGCTGGCCTAGGCTCTTCTTGGGTCGTACTTCGTTCATTTTCAGTTGTTCAGTTTGTAGTTGTTCAGTTATTCAGTTGTCCAGTCAACTCTTAACTGAGTAACTGAACAACTGAACAACTTACAACTTTCTGTAGTTCTTTTTCGCTTGGGCGGTATAAATGCTCGTCGGATATTCGTCTATCAGCTTCTCGTAATGCTGTTTGGCCAATTCTTTGTCTTTCAATTCGTTTTGCTCAATCTGGGCGGCGTGCATCAGTGCGGCATCGGCCATGTAACTATAGGGGTGTTGCTCCACGATTTGCAAAAACAGCTGGTCGGCATTGGCATATTCCTTTCTTTTCTCCATGATCTCACCTTTGCGGAACAGCGCGTGCGGCTTGCTGACTTCGTTGCCCGTGGCAATGATGTCATCCAGTAGCGTTAATGCTTCGTCTTCTCTTTGTTGATAGATCCTATAGTCGGTGCGCGCCAAGCGGTTGAGCTCCGTGCCCGTGGTGTCAGCCTCGTAATTATCCTTGATGACTAACGAAAGCGTCATGGCATCGTTGGCGATGAGCTTGGAAGTAGCGGCTTTCAGCACCTTCAACTGGCTCTCAGCCCATTCGTACTCACCGATGAAATAGCGTAGCTGGGCATTTTTGAAACGGGCTTCGTGACCAAGTGGCTCTTCCTTCATACTTTTGTCGACTTGGCTGTAAAGCAGCGTGGCCTCCCACACCTCATCTTTGTAGAGATAGATGTCGGCGAGCTTAAGCTTGAGTTCGGCCTTATCCTGCTTGCCTCCTACCTTCTCTATGGTTTGCGTAAGCAAGGCGATGGCTTCTTCGGTCTTGTCGAGTCGGTAGGTCATGATGTCGGCTTGTATCAAGGTCAACTTCGCCAAGTCGTTGGTGTTGATTTCTGTGTAGGCCTCATCAATGCGCTTCGAGAGCTTTTCGTAAGTTTTCGTGTCGGTACTATTGTTCGCTTTCAGCTTCAGGTAGTCGGCTTTGATGAGTCCGGTGAGAGCTTGACCATAGAAAGGGCTGCTCGTGCCTTTGTCCAAGATGTAGGTGTAGCCTTGCTTGGCAATGTCGTATTGCTTGTTGTTCAGGCAGATGCCCGACAAGTTGTTGATTTGTGCGTCTTGGTCGTGGGTCTTGCGGTCGATGCTTTGGCTTTGGGCCAAAGCGATGTCGTAGTCTTCCTGCTGCAGGGCATACCAAACGAGAAGTTGGGCAAACTCCAGATTGTCGGGTTTCTCTTGGGTTTGCTTCAACAGCGCCATGCCCAACTCGTCGGAGATGCTGTGGTTCACATCGTAGAACATCATGGTTTGCAGGCGGTTGCGTACATTATTGTATTGTCCAGGATGGGTTTCCAATTCAAGAAAATAATATTTGAACGCTTCCTGATAGTTGGCCGACGACTGATGGATATAGGCTTGATCCAAATAAAAAGTCTCCTTGCCATTGAGGAGTGCGTTGCCTTTCTCCAAAACCGACAAAGCCATGTCGTTCATGCTCCGCGACTGGAAGGCATAGCTCAGGTTTCGGATGGTGGGCGCGTGGTCAGGCAGGTCTTTCACGATCTCGTTGTACTGCTTCTTGGCCTTGTCGGTCTTGCCTTGCATAGTGTAGACATAGACCAAATCGACCACAGCCTTGTAATAACCGGGATTCTTCTTGACGAACGACTTAAGCTCGCGTTCGGCCTTGTCGTAATCCTTAAGATGAAATAGGCATTCGATATACTGCTGGAAATGGCCTAGTTGCCCCGACTTTTCGTGGATTTTTTCGTACAAATCACGGGCCTTTTCGTAATCCTGCTCGCGATAGTATTGGGAAGCCAGCTGTTCGTCAATCTGGATTTGCTCTTTTTGTTTGGCATCCACTTTCTTGCTTTTGGGTGGCACGGTGATTTGGGCGCTCATCTGAGCGATGAAGGCAAGATTAATGAGCAAGATGAAAATCCAGTGTTTTTTCATGGGGATGTGCAATCACTTCTTTTTCTTGAAACTTTCCAAGTCCTTACGGCAGTTGCCCAGGCGGTCTTTGAAATATTCTACTTGGTTGCTCAGCTTTTCCACCTGTTGGGTCTCATCTTCGATATAGCCGGCGACCAACGAATCGGCAAGGTAATGAGTCTCAGCGTCGGCTCTGAGTAGGTCGAGGCGTGCCAAGGTGGAGTCCATTTCGGCTTGCATGACGGGACGTTCCATTTTAAATTGTTGAATGTAAGCATCCACAAGTTGCAGCTTTGGGAAAACGACATCCAGTTTCTCCTCAGGCATGAATTGCAGCGATGAATCGCAGGCAATGAAGTCTTTTTCAAGCTGCACGATGGTGTTGGCATACAATTCGTTCAAAGCCTTGACATCCTTGTTGACTTGCTTTTTCAGCACGTCGATTTTGTCGAGGTCGGTCTTGGGCTGGCAGCCAACAAGCAGCAGCAATGCCGCGAGCCAGCCAATAAAACAAAGCTTTTTATGCATTTTTCAAGTCAATCTTAGTGGTTAGGACGGCAAAGATACGCATTTTGGCGGAATCAGACATAAAAAATCCCGACCATCGAATGACAGCCGGGATTAAACGGTATGTTATGAACAATTATTCAGTGACTTGACCTTCAACGGGAAGGACGGAGACGAAAGACTTACCTTCTTTCTTCTTTTGGAATTCGACGACGCCGTCACACAATGCATACAGAGTGTGATCCTTGCCCATACCGACATTCTTGCCAGGATAGTGCTTCGTGCCGCGCTGACGAACGATGATGTTGCCAGCGATAGCAGCTTGTCCACCGAAAAGTTTTACTCCAAGTCGCTTACTAGCGGACTCACGACCGTTCTCAGAACTACCAACGCCTTTTTTGTGTGCCATAGCTTTTTATGTTTTTCGGGTTTTTACTCAGTGATGTTTTCAATCTGGATCTTGCTCAGATACTG